>ULYK01047473.1_pt1 | contig 19113 bp, 18 predicted proteins | sample 1962061 | NCBI WGS metagenome assembly ULYK01 (sample SAMEA4835860, study PRJEB28245) | human gut metagenome | biome: gut microbiome; material: fecal sample | place: Denmark | collected 2008
TTAAAACCAAGACATTTTACTTTGTCTTCATTTTAAAGAGGCCCTTTAAATACTCTGATATTAAATTCTAAACAATACTTAAACTATTTCATGCAAATTCATGACATTTTTACATTATACTCCAAGTATTCCTTTGACCGTATCTTTCATCTTATCCGCATCACATTCCAGATCATGAAGTACTTTTGCATCCAGAATATCTTTAATTGCCTGTGGCATCGGAACACCGGATACTTCCTGTAGTTTTGGAAGAAGATCAAATTCATCTGCATTTGCATTCTCTGCATCGATAGCGCTCATCACACTTTTTACGAATTTGTATGGGCTTGCTGTAGATGCAATGACACATTTTGTCTGATCACCGCTCTTAGCACGATACTGTCCACATACATGAGCTGCAACTGCTGTATGTGTATCCATGACATATCCTGTCTTCTGATAGGTATCATGAATACTTTCTGCCGTCTCTTCTTCTGTAGAATATCCGGCAGCAAAATCAGCTAGTTTTTCTTTCATTTCCGGTGTAATTGTATACTTTCCGGTTGTCTTAAGCTCTTCCATCAGCTCTTTTGTCTTCTCTGAATCTTCACCACAGATGAGATAGATCAGACGCTCCAGGTTGCTGGAAATCAGAATATCCATGGAAGGTGATGTCGTTAATACAAACTCACGGTTCTTATCATACGTTCCTGTCTGGAAGAAATCATACAATACTTTATTATCATTAGAAGCGCAGATTAATTTTGCGATCGGTACACCCAGATTCTTTGCATAGTACGCTGCCAGAATATTTCCAAAGTTACCAGTCGGTACGACTACATTAATCTTCTCGCCGTCTTTAATCTCTCCATTTGCAAGCAGTTTTGTATATGCATATACATAATAAGCGACCTGTGGTACAAGACGTCCGATATTAATGGAGTTTGCTGATGAGAACTGGTATCCCTTATCAGCCAGTTCTTTTGCAAGTTCCTGATCTTCGAACATCTGCTTTACTCCACTCTGGGCATTATCAAAGTTTCCATGAATTGCAACTACATCTACATTTGCCCCTTTCTGGGTTCTCATCTGGAGTTCCTGTACTTTGCTGACACCATTCTTTGGATAAAATACGATAATCCTTGTTCCTTCTACATCTGCAAATCCTGCCATGGCAGCTTTTCCTGTATCTCCGGATGTGGCAGTCAAAATTACAATCTCATTCTTCACCTGATTCTTCTTTGCAGATGTTGTCATCAGATGTGGCAGGATAGAAAGTGCCATATCTTTAAATGCAATCGTTGCTCCATGGAACAGTTCCAGATAATAAGTATCTTCTACTTTTACAAGTGGAGCAATTGCCTCATCATCAAACTTGCTGTCATATGCTTTTTCAATACAATTCCTTAACTCTTCTTCTGTAAAATCTGTAAGGAAACACTTCATTACTTCATAAGCAGTATCCTGATAGTTCAGATCCTTCAGTTCTTCCATAGACTTTCCAAGTACCGGAAGCTTCTCCGGCACAAAAAGTCCTCCGTCCGGAGCAAGTCCTTTTAAAATTGCCTCCGATGCAGTCACTTTCAAATTAGAATTTCTTGTACTTTTATAATATAAATCCATCTGTTCCACCCTTCTATGATCCTGTAATTCTCTGCCTGGCATCACTTTTATTTTGCTTTTTTACTATTTGTATATTTTACAAGTCCGCCTGCTGCAATCAGTTTCTGCATGAATTCCGGGAATGGCTGTCCCTTAAATTCCGTTCCTTTTGTACGATTATAGATCATACCATTATCAAAATCAACTTCCACTTCGTCTCCGGCTTCAATTCCTTTCGCAGCCTCTGGACATTCGATGATCGGAAGTCCGATATTGATTGCATTTCTATAGAAGATTCTGGCAAATGTCTCTGCTATAACACAGCTTACTCCTGCTGTTTTCAGACACAGTGGCGCATGCTCTCTGGAGGATCCACATCCAAAGTTCTTATTTGCCACGATCAGATCTCCCGGCTGTACCTTATTTACAAATTCCGGATCAATATCTGCCATTGCATGGCTTGCAAGTTCCTGTGCATCAAAAGAATTCAGGTATCTTGCCGGAATGATTACGTCTGTATCTACGTTGTCTCCATATTTAAATACATGTCCTTTTGCTTTCATTATTCAACGACCTCCACTTTCTCAGGATTTGCGATGCATCCTGCAATTGCACTTGCTGCTGCTACTTCCGGTGATGCAAGATAGATCAGGGAATCTACATGTCCCATTCTTCCTACAAAGTTACGGTTCGTTGTCGATACACACTTTTCTCCTGCTGCCATAACACCCATATGTCCACCCATACATGGTCCGCAGCTCGGTGTATTCACTGCACATCCTGCATCTACGAAAATATCCATCAGCCCTTCGTGGATACACTGTTTGTAAATCTTCTGAGTAGCCGGAATTACCATAACACGTACATCTTCGTGTACTTTATGACCTTTGAGAATTGCTGCTGCCTTTCTCATGTCTTCCATACGTCCATTCGTACAGGATCCAATAACAACCTGATCGATCTTGATCGGCTCCATAGCCTCGATCTCATCGATCGTTTTTGCGTTTCCAGGAAGATGTGGGAATGCAACAGTTGGACGGACTTCTGCAAGATCGATTTCAACGACCTGCTCATATTCAGCGTCCTCATCGGCTTCATAGACTGTATATTCTTTCTTTGTATGCTCATTCAGATACTGGATTGTCTTGTCGTCTACCGGGAAGATTCCGTTCTTTGCACCTGCCTCGATTGCCATGTTCGCCATTGTAAAACGATCGTCCATAGACAGATTGGCAATTCCATCTCCGGTAAATTCCATAGATTTGTAAAGGGCACCGTCTACACCAATCTTTCCAATGATGTGAATGATAATATCTTTACCACTTACATACTTGCCCGGTTTTCCAGTTAATACGAATTTGATTGCAGCCGGCACTTTGAACCACAGCTCTCCCATAGCCATTCCTGTTGCGATATCTGTTGTACCCACACCTGTTGAAAATGCTCCAAGTGCTCCATATGTACAGGTATGTGAGTCTGCTCCGATAATCAGTTCGCCGGCTGCAACAACTCCTGCCTCCGGAAGGATTGCATGCTCTACTCCGGATTTTCCCTGTTCAAAATACCAGTGCAGTCCCTGTGCTTTTGCAAACTCACGGATTGCTTTTGAATTCTCTGCGGATTTGATATCTTTGTTCGGTGTAAAATGATCTGGTACAAATACTACTTTATTCTTATCGAATACAGTGTCGGACATCTGCTTTAAAATCGGCAGTGCCATCGGTCCTGTAATATCATTTGCCATTACTACGTCTAATTTTGCTTCTATTAACTGTCCGGCTTCTACATGATCCAGTCCAGCATGCGCAGCTAATATTTTCTGCGTCATTGTCATTCCCATCACGACAACCTCCTGTTCTTTCCATTAGTGCTTTTTATGATGTTTCTTAGCTTTTCGCCATGCGTTCATTGTACCACACAGCACAATCACGGTGCAAGAAAGAATCAGTATTAGGATAATTCCTGTTATATTTGCTACATCTCCCGTTTTCACAGTTGATGCTTTTAATGATTTCGCCGATGTAACTGCCGGTGTAACAGGTATCTGCGGTTCTTCTACTTTCGGTTCTTCCACTTTCGGCTCCTCCGGTGTCGGTTCTTTCACTTTCGGCTCTCCCGGCTCAGGTTTTGGTTCTTCTTCTACTTTCACAGTCTCTCTGTCTTTAACTTCTTCTGCATTTTCAGAACACACAACTACTTCATTTTCAATCTCTTTTCCAATTACGCTCTCGTCAGTAATTGCAACCTGATATTCTACCGTGTACTTCTGACCGCTTTCCGGTCCCTCCAGGAATTCACCTGCATGAATTGTGTAAGAATTCCCCTGCACTGTAATCTTTGCGTCAGGAATTTTCTCACCGTTTTCATTTAACAATATCACTGAAGTTTTCTGAAGTTTTACTCCTTCTGTAAGAATCGTATCCGTGATCACCACATTTTTTGCAATGGCTTTTTCAATCTGCTGAGTCACATCCAGCGTGTATGTAATAATATCCCCTAATTTATAAGTTTTACCGGACTTATCTGCATTTTTTTCTACCTGAAGCTCCGGCTTATCCAGCCATTTTACCTGCAATTCGATTGGTGATGATATCATCTGCTGCATAGAAGCTGTCCCAATATCCTGACTTCCATTTCCTGTCTTGACCAGAAGAATTTTCCATGATTTTGCAATTTCTCCCCTGATCTCACCACTGCTCCAAGTCGTTCCATTTCCATATGCAACATCTGCCCTTAAGTAAAATGTGTCTCCTCCCGATACTTTGACATTTCCACTTCCACTCGTGCCTCTCGTCTCATTAACAAGCATGACTCCATCAGGAAGCGGAACGGTGATACTATTTGCCGTATCCCCTACAAGACGAATACTTTGGGTCCTCTGACATTTCTGTTCCCGGTCATAATAGGCCGTCAGCCCATTTTCAGAAAATGCCAGCTCTGCATCTGGTATATCCGGAAGATTTTTTACATAATCCGCATACATGACTACCGCACTGGCAATGTCTGCATTCAGGCCCTTAAACGCTGCACTGTTCTGATCACAGCCGTCATAAATGTATGATAATACACAATGGGTCAGACAATAAGCATTGGCATCTTCACCCCAGCCTCCGGTCAGTGAACTTTTGATATATTGCTCATACCCCGGTCCACCGTACATGTAATACATTGCTTTACTAAGATGTGACTTCGGATCCAATTCTGATGCGCTATATACACCATTCCCCGGTGATTTCATATCTGGCTCCAGACAAAATGCCAGATTACCATCCACGTAATAATAATGGGTCGAATATCCCATATACCTAATTGCATCCCCTTTTACAAGGGATACTTCCTTTGCTTCTGCATTCACTGCCGGCAAAATGAGTAACAAAAAGAACACCCCTACTGCCAAAATGAACTTACGGGCAAAATAAACTCCTTTTTTCTCCATATGCAATTCTCCTCTTAATAATCAATGAATCTGTTGTTTATGGGTTACAAAAAAGACCTCCCTTCACCTGTTTTCTCGTTTTGGAAATCTGGGAAGAAATAAATTCCCTTCGTTGGGGATACACCCCATGATGTGTTACTGAAAATTAGAATTTCTTAGACGAGTGCTATTATCATAGCCAGAATGCTATGATTTGTCAATAGCACTTTTAAATAAAATATTCGATGGTTTTCTCAGACGTAAGCTCTGTGTTCTTATTAAAAAGGATGATTGCCTCCCGCCCCTGATAAGGCCCCAGAGAATAGACATTTAACGCAATTTTATTAAAATATTTCCACGGCACAATGCGATTATAGCGCGTCGGACAATTTTCGACAATCTGTATGTCATCAAGACCATATCCTTCCTGAGCATAATACGGATCAAACATGTAGACATGTTCCCCCTCTTCGCCTGTAAGAAGAACATAGTGCCACTCATCAGAAAACAGGCGTAGCACAACAGCGCCCCCTCTTCTGAGAGCGTCATTAACATAGCTTTCATTTCCAAGATACACTTCTTTTCCGGACAGATAACGGCTTTTTACAGGAAGAATCCCAAGATCCCCCATGCTGTTCAGCCAGTTCGACAGAAACATCATGGCAGCGCAGGACGTTCCACTTTTTCCGGGAACTCCTTCACTGCTATAGCAGTCCAGACAATATAGCATAATGTTGCGCAAGACTTCCGGTGGAATTTCCTCTCGTTCGAATAAAAAACTGATGGCATTCTGCATAGATGTCGGTCCGCAGTCATATTCTGAAAACTGATAATGTAATGGATTTTTCATGCCTGTCTCCTTTAGAAAAACTGACGGATACCTTTCGCATCCACCATGAATAAAAAACTAATCTGTTGCATAAGAAACAAATTTCAATCTTTAGATATAATACATATCCTGTCCATAGTCTACATATGTCTGGTACTCTTTTTCCAGATCATAAAGTGTAATGCCTGTCAATATCTTCTCCAGTTCGTAATTCACCTTGTCTATGACCAGTTTTTGTATTGCCTCCGGTGCTGCTTTATAGTCACAGTCTTCCGGCACATCTTCAGCCTCGATTCTATAATCACCTTCCAGGGCTTCAATCACCTCTGAAATTGTAATCTGTTCTGCAGGTTTATTTAAAAAGTATCCGCCCTGGGATCCTTTTATACTCTTGACAATTCCTGCTTTTCTAAGGCTCGCAAATACCTGTTCCAGATACTGTGGAGAGATATTATTTCTCTCCGCGATGCCCCCCAATGCTACCTGCTCATTTTTAGAATTTACTGAAAGATCAATTAATGCCCGCAGGCCATATCTGCTCTTCATCGAAAGTTTCATAATCTTCTCTCCTCTAGTTTAACGTATCAGACAGCCGGCTTTTGCCCGCTGTCCTACGTCAATATCTATTCACTCTCTTTTTTAATCTTACTCAGCGAACAGAGGGGTTGAATAATATCTGTCTCCGTTATCCGGAAGTAATGCTACAATAGTTTTACCTTTATTTTCCGGACGTTTTGCATAATCAATTGCTGCCCAGAGAGCTGCTCCTGATGAAATACCTACCAGAACTCCTTCGTGTTTTGCAAGAAGTTTTCCTGTAGCAAATGCATCGTCATTCTCAACTGTAATTATCTCATCATATACTTTTGTATTCAGTACATCTGGAACGAATCCTGCTCCAATTCCCTGAATCTTGTGTGCTCCGCTCTTACCTTCTGAAAGTACCGGTGATGTTGCAGGCTCAAGTGCTACAATTTTAACATCTGGTTTCTTTTCTTTCAGATACTCTCCAACTCCAGTCAGTGTTCCACCTGTACCAACTCCTGCAATAAAGATATCCACATCTCCGTCTGTATCATTCCAGATCTCCGGTCCTGTTGTTGCTCTGTGTGTTGCTGGGTTTGCCGGGTTCACAAACTGTCCCGGAATAAAACTGTTCGGAATTTCTTTTGCAAGTTCATCTGCTTTTGCAATAGCGCCTTTCATTCCTTTTGCCCCTTCTGTCAGCACAATCTCTGCTCCGTATGCTTTCAGAATATTTCTTCTTTCAACACTCATAGTCTCAGGCATTGTCAGGATAATTCTGTATCCCTTAGCTGCTGCGATTGCCGCAAGACCGATTCCGGTATTACCAGATGTAGGCTCGATGATCACAGATCCTTCCTTCAAAAGTCCTTTTTCCTCCGCGTCTTCAATCATGCCTTTTGCAATTCTGTCCTTCACACTTCCGGCCGGATTAAAATACTCAAGCTTTACAAGTACTCTTGCTTCCAGTCCTAATTCTTTTTCAATATTCTTAACCTCAACCAGTGGTGTATTTCCAATTAAGTCAATTGTTCCGTTGTAAATCTTTGCCATGATATCTTCCTACCTTTCCTATCAATGTGGTATGTATTTGTCGTTGGTATTAATATAGCACCACATTTCAAACTTGTCAACTATGTTTTGTATGTTTTATATTTTTTCCACCTTTCCATCATCTATTTATAAATACTTTAAGTTTTTATAAATTCTATAAAATTAATTGATTGTCCGCACATTTCGTGATAATCTATAACCACTTTAAGAGAAGCAATCTGCAACTCTTTCAAAGTTCTAAGTCGTAAGACATCTCATTTCGGTGTTTCATGTTCGAAACTACTATCCGATATGAAGAGAAATGTAACTGTAGGCATAGATATTCTATTGCAAAGATGAATCGAAAACTTTATAATGAAAGGAGAAATGGATGGAGCAAAAGAGAAAGACGATAGAATGGCATCCGGCATTCACGGCTTCACTTCAGATTGAGTTCGAAGATGAAGCAGATAAAATAATATTTGAATCGGAACATTTGTTATCAAAGAAACCCATGCAGATTGATGAACTTGTAATAAAAGTTCATGACAATGAGAAAATCCAGAAAAATATAGGGAGAATATTTCGAAAGCATAATATTGTGGAATATAAAAGTCCGGAGGATTATCTGACAATTAATGATTTTTATAAAGTATATGGGTATTGTTGCTTTTATCAGTCGGATACTGAACATGTATGTGAGATTCCACCGGAAGAACTGACTATAACATTTATATGTAACCATTATCCGAGAAATCTGATACAGCATTTGGAAAAAGTTCGAAAGTTGCAAATAAAAAAAGAAGAGCCAGGGATATATTATTTTGTTGGTGATGCAATTCCAATTCAATTATTGATTACAAAAGAATTGAATCTGGAAGAGAACCGATGGCTTGGCAGCTTGAGAAGCAATATTAAGAATCAAAGTGAGATTGAAGCGATTCTAAAAGAATATGAAGAAAAAAAGAATTCAAAGTTGTATCAGGCAGCAATGGAAGTAATAACAAGAGCTAACTGGGCGGCAATAAAGGAGGCGAAACCTAGTATGTGTGAGGCACTAAAAGAATTAATGGCAGAAGAATTTCAGGAACTGGAAGAGCAAGTGACGGAACGAGTAACAGAACAGGTGACAGAGCAAGTAACAGAACGGGTAACGGAACGGGTGACGAAACAGGTAACGGAGCAAGTAACAGAGCGGGTAACGGAACAGTTGGTAAAAAATTTATACGAAAATGTAGGCAATGCTGAAAAAGTTGCAGAAATGTTAAAATTGCCCATTGAAACCGTACGCAGAATACTCTAAATAATATGTGTTGCAGCGATTTTATCAAGCAAATATATGAGACATGTATTTTTTTAAACGGCGATCAAATAAATCGCCGTTTAAAATTCAAGAATGCCTCCCAACCACTGATACCAGCTTGTTTCTCGCCACCTATAGAGGTTGGAGTCATCTTCCAGCTGATATAGCATCACATTTTCTTACATATTCAAAAAATATTCATGTATTCTCGTATCCCCGTCCAGTTCCGGGTGAAATGCTGTCACGAGCTGTCGTCCCTGTCTGGCAGCCACAATTTTACCATCTACTTCTGCCAGAATCTCAACACCTTCCCCTGCCTGGGCAATATATGGTGCACGGATAAATGTCATCGGCACCTGACCAAGTCCATCAAACTCTGCATCTGTATGAAAGCTTCCAAGCTGTCTTCCATATGCATTACGCTTTGCCGTAATATTCATAGTACCAAAACACGGAACTCCTGCTTCCACTTCATCTGCCAGAAGGATCAGTCCCGCACAGGTTCCAAAAACTGGCAGACCTGACAGGATTTTCTCTTTTAAAGCATCGTAAATGTCAAGTTCCAGTAACAGTTTTCTCATCACGGTACTCTCACCGCCCGGAAGAATCAGAGCGTCAAATGATCTGTTCAGATCTTTTTTCTGACGGATTTCAAAATAATCTGCTCCAAGTTTCTTAAGCATCTGTTCATGTTCCAGAAATGCTCCCTGAAGTGCCAGTACTGCTACGGTCATCTTATTTGCCCCTCTCTGCCATCAGAAGTTCAATCTCCTGTTCATTGATTCCGACCATTGCCTCACCAAGATCTGTGGAAAGTTCTGCGATCAGTTTTGCATCTGTATAATTAGTTACTGCTTTTACAATTGCTGCGGCACGTTTTGCAGGATCACCAGATTTGAAAATTCCAGATCCTACGAACACTCCTTCTGCTCCAAGCTGCATCATCAGTGCTGCGTCTGCCGGAGTTGCAACTCCTCCTGCCGCAAAGTTTACAACCGGAAGCTTTCCATTCTCATGAACATATTCTACCAGTTCAACCGGAACCTGAAGCTGCTTTGCTGCCTCAAAGAGCTCGTCCTCTCTTAAGCTCTGAATTCTGCGGATTTCAGCATTCATCACACGCATATGGCGGACAGCCTGTACAACGTCTCCTGTTCCCGGCTCACCCTTTGTACGGATCATAGAAGCTCCCTCAACAATTCTTCGAAGTGCTTCTCCAAGGTCTCTTGCTCCACATACGAATGGCACTTTAAAGTCTCTCTTATTGATGTGATATACATCATCTGCAGGTGAAAGAACTTCACTCTCATCGATATAGTCAATCTCAATTGCTTCCAGAATCTGTGCCTCCACAAAATGTCCGATTCTGCATTTTGCCATGACCGGAATTGATACGGCCTCCTGGATTCCGCGGATCATCTTCGGATCACTCATACGGGATACCCCGCCTGCTGCACGGATATCTGCAGGAATTCTCTCCAGCGCCATAACTGCACAAGCACCTGCTACCTCTGCGATTTTTGCCTGCTCCGGTGTTGTTACGTCCATGATAACGCCGCCTTTTAACATCTGCGCTAACTGCTTGTTTAATTCATATCTATTCTCTGCCATAGTTTTTCACCTTTCTCTTCATCCGATTCTTTTCTTATTTTCCTAATATTTTTTCTCTGTGTTACGTAACTATGATACATATCATACTGCAAACTGGTATTTATTAAATATCCAGTTTTTATATTTTGTAGCAAGCCAGTTTTAAACTTATCACAACACAATCATAAAAAGATCCAAAAGATACCTTCTGAGATTGCTTACAATTACCAAGGTCGGAAGACTACTCGGACTTTGACTCGCCACTAACGAAAAAAAGAACAGATCCATCGACCTGTTCTTCCTCAACCTTATTATTTCTTCGCTATCAACTCAATTTCTATTAATGCATCTCCGCAAAGTCCTGTCACACCAACTGTTGTCCTAGTTGGATATGGTGCTGAACCTTGTACTACTATTTTTTTCTCTTCATCTTTTCTTTCAACCTCAGCTTCTCACGTAACTCGTTAAATGTCTCCTTATACTGTCTGGATTCCATACGTGGGAATGCCTTCATCAGACGTCTGGACACGGCTCCGCCCTGACCTGACAACTCTTCATACTTCTTACGAAGTTCTTCACTTCTTGCCTGAAGCTGCTGCCTTGCTTCATCTGCGGTTCCGCCAATCCTTGTACGCCCCTTACTAAGCTTACGTCGGCTGCCTTCCGTTGCTGCTTCCAGTTTCCTGCGGCCTTCTTCTGTCGCAGCTTCTAGCTTCTTGCGGCTCTCTGCTGTTGCTGCTTCCAGTTTCTTGCGTCTTTCTTCTGTTGCCTCCATCGTATCCATCATACCTTCATGGATATTTTCACCAAGCTTATCCGAAATCTCATGCAGCTCTGCGGCAATCTTCGCCATAGTTTCCAACTGATGATTCAGTTTCAGGATTCCGGCCGCAGTCACATACAAATCAACAAAAATGCAGATTTCCAGTACTGCGAGCATTACAAGCCCTAATGTATGTGGAATAAATGTCAATATTTTATGAATGACCGGATGAATCACACGGACGATCAGTACGCATGCTACTCCCCACACAAGGGAAAATATCAAGCAAACATATCCACCGATATTCAGTGGCTGATTTGTATAATCCCACCATTTATGATGAAAAATCTTATCCATCAGATATCCGGTAAGCCCTTCCAGGACTGTCACCAACACTGTGGACAACACATACAGCAAAATCAAATTGTCCTTATACGGTGTCAGGAAATAGACGACTACCGTCACACCAACTCCATAAATCGGACAGATCGGACCATTCAGGAAACCTCTGTTCACGAACTTTCTCTGCTTTGTTGTCGCATATGCAACTTCTGTGCACCAGCCCAGAAAACCATACACGAAAAAGTATAACATCAAGTAATAAATCTGCATAAAATCCCCCTTTTATGTTTATGAAATCCAGTATACTTCACATTGAAGTTTTCGTCAATTGATGATATAGTTAGTGGAGTAACCGATAAATAATTCTCATTTACAATTTATAAAAAGGACAAAAGATGACTTTAAAGCAAGGCAAAAATAGCAAAACTTATCAGGTTCTTTCTATCAACATTGAGCTTCTTCTTGAGAGACGTCTAGAAGCGCTTGGATTGACAGAAGGCGCCAAAATCACAATATTGAACAACAATAAAAAAGGTGCTCTTACCGCCAGATTTCGTGGCACACGATTTGCACTTGGCAAAAGAATCGCAGACCACATCGAAGTAAAGGAGGTCACGGAATAATGGAAAAAATCATTAATGTAGGCTTCATCGGTAATCCAAATTGCGGCAAGACAACACTCTTTAACGCTTACACCGGTGCAAATCTTAAGGTAGCTAACTGGCCCGGCGTCACAGTGGAAAAGAAAGAAGGTTTCACGACCTATGAAGATCAGAAGTTCCGTCTCATTGACCTTCCGGGAATCTACAGTCTGACTTCTTATACAATGGAAGAGACTGTATCGCGGGAATGTATCATGAGTGATGAAGTTGATGTCATTGTAGATGTCATTGACGCTTCCAGTCTGGAACGTAATCTCTATCTGGCCCTTCAACTGATCGAACTTGGAAAACCCGTTGTACTGGCTCTGAACATGATGGATATTGTAGAGAGCCGCGGCATGGAAATTGACTTGCACCGCCTCCCGGAAATGCTTGGAATTCCTGCAATTCCTGTATCAGCACGAAAAAAGACAGGACTTTCCATTCTGCTGCATGCCGTTTCCCATCACAGTGAATATGCCAGCCAGGGACCTTTTATTCATCATCACAAAGGAATGCATTCTGAACACCGGCATAATCATCACTCAGAATATGCCATGGTCTATTCCGACCTTATAGAAGATAAAATCGACGCACTGATTACTTTGATCACCGCAACTTATCCGGAAATGGATAATATGCGTTGGCACGCCATCAAATATCTGGAAATGGATAAAAATATTCTGGATCAATATCCACTTGCCGGAATGGAACAAATTGTAGACAGAAGCTATGAAAAGGATATTATCAATCAAAAATATGACTTTATCGAAGAAATTATTGATGAAGTACTTGTCAATAAAGCTCAGAAGGCAGCCTCTACAGAAAGAATTGATAAGTACCTGACCGGAAAATGGCTTGGTCTTCCGATTTTCCTTCTGATCATGGCATTTGTATTCTTCCTCACATTTACTGTAGGAGACTGGATGAAAGGATATTTTGAGATTGCTCTTGAAGTATTCTCAAATCTCGTATCAAATGGTCTTGCTGCTGTCCACACAAGTCCGATGTTGACTTCGTTGATCGTAGACGGCATCATTTCAGGAGTTGGCGGAATTCTGACATTTCTACCAAACATTTTCATTCTCTTCCTGGCTCTTGCGCTTTTGGAAGACAGTGGATACATGTCACGAGTCGCATTTGTCATGGACGATATTATGAGCAGTCTCGGATTATCCGGAAGAGCATTCCTTCCATTGTTGCTCGGATTCGGCTGTACCGTACCTGCAGTCATGGCTTCCCGGGCACTTGAAAATAAAAGAGACCGTTTTAAGACTATCCTGATCACACCATTTATGTCGTGCAGTGCAAGACTTCCGATCTATGTCTTATTTTCCTCTATGTTCTTTGGAAAATATGCCATGATCGTCTGCTATTCCATGTATCTGCTCGGCATCATTATCGCAATTACAACAGCATTTATCCTGTCCAAAATCGACGGAAGCAAAGCGACACATGCCTTGTTGATCGAATTGCCGGAATATAAAACTCCAAGTGCCCATACGATTGCGATTTATGTATGGCAGAAGATAAAAGATTATCTTACAAAAGCCGGAACTGTTATATTTATCGCATCCATCTTAATGTGGGCAATCTTAAACTTTGGTCCTCATGGATATGTAACAGATATTTCTGAAAGCTTTGGTTCTGTCATTGGACGCCTGATCGTACCGGTCTTTCAACCGGTCGGACTCGGATATTGGCAGATTATTGTAGCTTTGATCGCTGGTATTGCCGCAAAAGAAGTTGTTGTCTCCAGCTGCAGCGTACTCTTCGGAATTCAAAATATTACGACTGCCCACGGAATGACCGCAATGGTGGCTTCTCTTGGTGCCATTGGTTTTGGCCCGGCAAATGCTTATGCACTTATGACATTTTGTCTGTTATATGTACCATGCACAGCAACCATTGCAACGATTCATCGTGAGTTGCAAAGCTGGAAATCCACTGGTTTTATCCTGCTCTATCAGCTGTGTACTGCCTGGATCATAAGTTTTGTAGTTTATCATATCGCAAGTTTGTTCTAAGCTCTTATAAGGGCGCACTAAAAAAGAAGTATTCTGACTTTGAGTAAAATCTCATTTATCAGAATACTTCTTTTTTATTTATTACATATATTTCAACTCAATCGGATCGATCGGATCGACAGGATTCTCAATCTTTCCATTCAGCATACGTTTTCTCTTACGCATGATTGTACCGGCCTTATTATAAAACCAGAAAGAATATGTCAGAATCTTATCCGCCTTTCCCATCTTGTCTTTTGTCGTCTTTCCATACAGACTGCCACCTGTCTCAATCACTGAAGATTTTGACCTGATCAGTGCGATCAGCTCTGTCTCACATGTCACTCGCTCTGGCAGAATGGTATACCCCATACCTACACAATTAGGTCGGTGTGCGTCACTGCCACCGATTCCCGGTTTCTTATATTTCTGTGCAAGCTTAAGGGCTCTCGCATTAGACTCTGCTGATTCACATGCATTAAATACTTCAATAAAGTCAAACCGCTTAAATAACTCTGGTGATTTGTAATAACGCTTTGTGTTCGTAAAGCTTAAATATTTGCCCCCGCATGGATGTGCCGGCCCCAGAATTCCTCCGTGCTTATGCACAAAATCAATCAATACTGCAACCGGAAGACCTCGGAGTTCCAAAAGTCTCATCTTCACGCCTTCTGGCATAATACATAAAATATGTCCCCCGTCACAAGTATCATACTCAATTCCTTTTAAGACTACAAAATCATCATGTACTTTTCCCTTCATCTGGTATTTCCAGTGTCGGTATCCTTTATACGTATCATGATCTGTAATCAGCATTCCGTCAAATCCACGTTCTTTTAAAAGTGTAATGTACTCGTCCAGGCTCACCTTGCTGTCAATGGACCCTTCCTTTACATGACAATGCATGTCCAGTTTCATAAGCCTATTCCTCGCTCTCCTTGTCAGATGGAATATCGTCTAAATCCAAATCCCTGATCTCGATATCCTCTGACTCATCATCTGAAAAATCCTCATCTTCATCCAGATATCCTTCCGGCTCTTCTGCCTCTTCCTCATCCAGATATCCTTCCGGCTCTTCTGCTTCTTCTGGCTTCGCTTCGTCCTCATCCAGAATCATTCGGGCTTTCTCTACTTCATTCTCCATAGAGACCTGTTCCTTGATATGTTCAGATTTGATTCTCTCTTTCTTTCCAATCTTACTTGACTGCATCATGAACTGAATCATAAGTCCTACAAATGCAAGAACTGCACCTGCTGCATATTTTAACCATGACGGATCTGTAATTCCAGCAAGGTCGAGAATCGCCGGACCTGCAAGAAATCCACCTGCTATACCGGTAATTACAATGATCATCGGCTCTGCAAATATTGCAGCAAGAATCGCAAGCACAAGTGCCACTGCCAGTTCCACAATAGTAATGACTGAACTTTGTGCCGGTATCACTGCTGCCAGCACTCCCATAGAGCAGATGAATATCATCACAAATACACCCAGCCTGTATACAAGAAAAGACACTACTGCCAGCAATATCGCGCAGACTAATATAACCGCTACGGATGCAATACCTTCAATTCCCGCTAATGCACAGATTCCAGCTCCCACTCCTGCTCCAATCAGAAATCCCAGGAATGCCGCAACCACTTTCACCAGCTTCAAGCCGAAAAATCCAATTAAAATACCGATTGCTATCACAGCCGCAAACACTCCCACGCTTAGCTTTCCGGCAAGGAACACTGAAGTCGGTCCATCCATGGAGCCTATCGCACTTATGCCTTTCACCAATGTTGTCTCATTCATTCTATTATCTCCTTTACGTGTTAATTATTTTCTCCCGTCTCATTCATCTTTATTATATCAGTATCTGAAACACACGTAAAGTCTCTTTCTTGTACCCCTTATGCTTTCTTCCTGTTGATGATCAGACGTTCAATGATTTCTATCGTCTCTTTGATTCCGTAGTTGGCACTGTTAATGCACAGGTCATAATTCTCAGGAGTTCCCCATTTTTCACTTGTATAAAATTCGTAATATTTTTTATGCTGGCGATCCATTTTTTTCAAAAACTTCACCGCTGTCTTTTGATCCATCTCACGCACGTTCATCATATACTGCACTCTCACTTCAAATGGTGCGCTGATGAACAGACTGATATGTGGAATATAATTATTGCGCAGAATAATATCCGCACATCTTCCAACTATAATACAATCTTCTGTTCGTGCCAGATTGCAGATCAGATCGCTCATATTAAAGAAGACGGCATCTTCTCTGTTAAGTCCATGATAACGATACATATTCCGCAGCTTTGATTTCAATGTTTCTCGTTTTTTTCCATATTTATCAAACTCTGTAAAGCACTCTTTCTCTTTAATATGAAATTTTTCTTCTTCCTGACGTTTTAGTACCTGCTCGAAAATCTCTGAATCATAATAATTGATATGCAGCTTATCTGCCAGCTCAAATCCAATATCATTTCCCGCACTTCCCTGTGTACGGCTGATACAGATAACGAGATGCGCATTTTCGTCCACTTCATCCCAGTGTGCAGCCGGATTCAGAGCCATTCTTTCTGCATTGACAATATCCGTTGCAGACATATCCGGAAGCTGCTCCATTGCTTTAAGAATCTCATTATATTCTGTCATCATACGGCTCTTATCTTCTTTATTCTTAATCGTACGAGCCATGTTACTGATCAGCGCCAGCTCACTTCGCAAGAGATGTCCGTCAGGCTTCGTATACATCAACATACTAAGTGCACGGATCGTATTCTCTCTGCTTCCTGTAAATGTTCTTCCAAGGGAAGATCCTACACATTTATATACTTCACCATCTAGATCATAGATCCGATTCGCAAGTTCTATATATATATCTTTATTATTTGCCATATCCGTAACCTCCTACAAAAAGAACACAAGCATATCCAGTATAAATACCGGAACTAAGAATGCAAGCGACCATAAGATATATCCAAAGAACGATGGCATATTGACACCATTTTCATCAGAAATCGCCTTTACCATAAAGTTCGGTGCATTTCCTATATATGTGTTTGCTCCCATAAATACAGCTCCACAGGAAATAGCCTCTAGAAGATTCACCGGAATCTGTCCAAGAGCCGTTGTAATACCTCCTGTTAATCCAAGTGTTCCCGCAGTTGTCAGGAATACAAGATAGGTCGGTGTATTGTCAAGGAAGCTGGACAGCGCTCCTGTTGCCCAGAACATCTGGTACGGCTCGCTAATTCCAAGGTTTGGTCCAACAGATTTTAACAGCATCAGTGCCGGCTGCATAGTAATAAAAATTCCGATAAACAAAACTGCAACCTCTTTGATTGCTCCCCACGTAAAATGGTTCTTTGTACGGATTGAACTGTCTGTTGTCTTAAATGACAGAAATGCTGCAAGTAAAATAATATTGTGCAGTCCTTCAATATAAATTTCGGTTCCCGGTCTGCTGATATCTGGTTTTCTTCCTTCCGCAATATCTTTACGGTATGCCTTTTTATCCAGATGATAAAATACAAATAACAGAATCACCAGATTAAAAATCAATATTGGCAATAAATGCATGCTCCAGAAAAATGGTACTCCACGCATAAATCCCATTAGAAGCGGCGGATCTCCGATTGGCGTAAGACAGCCACCCATACTGGCTCCCGTTGTTCCAATACAGCTGGAAAGCAGTGTACCCAATGCCAGCAGACATGCATTTACTCTCGGTGATCCTGCAAAATCTCCTCCAACTGTAATGTTACCAGATACACAGAATAATCCAAATAACAGAACAATAAATGTCAGATAATCATTCACGATACATTCCAATACTGTTTCAAATGTATCGCCTGCACCATAAACGATTGCAAATGGCACTACAAGTAATATGATCCACATAAACACCACAAGTGGCTGGTGTGCTTCCCACCACTCAGCACGTAACAGCGGCATGACCGCTATACATAACAAAAGAAAACAGATAGTAAAAGCCAGCTTTTACTATCTGTTTCTTTTTATCTTCCTACTCGAATTCTACAGCTCCTGTTTCTGTTCCGTTGATCACATAGTAGACCGCATTCTCTTCCGGTTTTATGTAAAGGTCCATCTCTTTAATGTCTCCGACTTTTTTACCAGATCTCGTCCATGCTTTTTTCACACGGGCAATGATGTCTTTCTCTTCTACCTGCTTACCATAATACTCAACAAATGCTTTTATTTTAATGTCTTTCTTAGCAGCTTTCTTTACAGTCTTTGTCGCAGTCTTTGTTACAGCTTTTGCTACAGTCTTTGCCGCACCTGCACCTTTCACTGCTTTTTTCGTAATCTTTTCTACTGTATCTGCAGCAGCCTTCTCAACTTTAGCTTCTACTTTCTCTTTTGTCTGTGGCTTTATCTCGGTCTTAGCTTCTGCCTCTACTTTCTCTTTTGTCTGTGGCTTTATCTCGGTCTTAACTTCTGCCTTTGCTTTCTCTTCTGTCTTTATCAAATCAGCCATAACATTTGCAGCTATTTTTACATCTTTTGTCTTTTTTACAGGTGTCCCTTTTTTTGTTACCATAATAAATCCTCCTCACAAAAAGGTATATCTCAAGTGTGAACATATTTATTATAGCACATCAAAATAGAAAATCAATTTCGAATATGTTAACCTTTTGTCAATTCGTGTCGCTTATCGACAGCATTTTTCACAATTTGACAACTTAAAATCCGAAGATCTGTAAAACCATTCCTGCAATCACTGAAAGTGCATATAAAGTGAGTACAATCTTTATGTTCTCACGTTTATCCCGATTGACCTTAAAAAGTACAACCAATCCAATTCCTGCTCCGGTACAGAGACCGGAAATGGCAGATGCGAATGAAATTGCACCGCTGATATAAAGCTGCGTGATTACAACAGAAGCCGCACAGTTAGGTATCAATCCAATAAGTGCTGCAATCACTGGCTGGAAAATACTATCTGCCAGAAGATATTCGGATAATGTCTGAATCCCAATTACTTCTATAATAAAATTCAAAATTGCTGTAAATACAAAAAGATAGAGAAATATCTTAATTGTATGGCGAAGTGCTGGTTTTAAAAGTCCGG
>ULYK01062957.1_pt1 | contig 17958 bp, 9 predicted proteins | sample 1962061 | NCBI WGS metagenome assembly ULYK01 (sample SAMEA4835860, study PRJEB28245) | human gut metagenome | biome: gut microbiome; material: fecal sample | place: Denmark | collected 2008
ATACTGCTGCACAAATGCGTTTGCCGATTTCAAATTGATCGGTGTTAATGTCAGCAAATGCCCTCCTTCAAAAAAAATGCCCCGCCAGACAAAACTGACGGGGCGGCTCTCATTTACAGTTCCATATCGTGACTTTTCCGCTTCTGGGATTTCTGCGGTTCTGCGCTGCGCTCTGCCTGTTTTGCATGAAGCTGCGCCAGCACAGAGGGTTTCCGCACATTGTCCGCAGTGCGCTCTGCAACGCGGCCTGCATAGTTCACAGGCTGGCGCGGCCTGTCTGCAACTTCGGTTTCGGCTGCATCCTCGTCCACTCCCAGCGCATCCTCACCGCCCTTTTCGTCCATGTTGAGCAGTGAATTCAGCTCTGCAAGTCTCGCGGATTTCTCTGCCAGTTCCGCTTCCTGCACAAAGGGTCGCTTGGCTTCTTCCTTTGCCTGCGCCAACTGCTGTTCCAAGGTTTCCAGTCTGCGTTCCACTTGCGGCAATGCTCTTTCGATGCCAGACAGTGCATTGGTAACACGCAGAATGTTGCCCTGCGGGTCTTTGCCGACTTCCATAGAGTAGTTCCATGCGCCCTTGATGGATAGCCGGAACACCTTATCGAAGTTGTCAAACCGGGAATGCAGTTCAAACGCACCGTAGCTGCCAATCCTTCCCTCGGTGCCAGCCGCTTTCAAAGCCTTGCAAGCCTCAATGATGGCTGCACCCGCTTCCTTGCGTTCGGTGTACACCTTGCCGCTAATCTCCATAGAGAAGTGGTCTTTGTCCTGCACCAGAAGCGGTTTTGCCGCTTCCATATCGGTTTTCAGTGCTTCGATCTGTCCCTGTGCCACAGCGATTTCTCGCGGATAGCGGCGCGCAATATCCGATTCCAAGCTATAAATCTGACTGGTGTGATTAGCTTTCAGCAGTTTCAGTTTGCTGACCTGAATATCCAAGTCCATCTTTTCCTTGATGTAGGGATTGCCCGTTGCCAGTGCCTTGATTTCGGCATAGGACAGCGCGGTATCGTCCACATCATCGCAGGCACGGACAGGCGACTTGGATGTCATAATCTGGCTTATAAACTTCTGTTTATTTTCCAGAATCTGCCACATATACGAATCAAACGTATTTTCAGTGACGTAACGATAGATTTTTACCTGCTTATTCCGGTTTCCCTGCCGGAGAATACGTCCTTCCTGCTGTTCTAGGTCAGACGGCTTCCACGGGCAATCCAGATGATGCAGGGCAATCAGCCGATCCTGAATATTGGTTCCTGCGCCAAGTTTCGGCGTAGACCCCATCAGGATACGAACCTGTCCGGCGCGCACCTTTGCAAACAGGTCAGCCTTTTTGGTTTCCGTGTTATACTCGTGAATGAACGCCACTTCTTCACGAGGAACACCTTTCGCCACCAGCTTCTCCCGCACATCATCGTAGACGTTGAATGTACCATCAGCTTTTGGTGTCGATAAATCGCAGAAAATCAGCTGTGTTCCTCTATCCGACGAAGATTCTTCCCAGACCTTGAACGCATTGTCCACACAGCGATTTACCTTGCTTTCCGGCTCATCCGGCAGCATATCATTCATAAGCCGCTGGTCGAGTGCCAGTTTTCTGCCATCGTTGGTGATTTTGAGCATATTATCGAATCTGGGATTCACACTACCGTTGCGTACGGCCTCGGCGCGGTCTGCAAAGGAACTGACCATTTCTTCCTGTGTTTCGCTCGGTTTCAGCACTTCGTTGATGTACTCCGCTTTCGGCACAGGAAGGTTCAGCATATCCGCTGTCTGCACATCTGCGGATTCCTTGAACAAGGAAATCAGCTCCGGCAGATTGAAGAACCGGGCAAAACGTGTTTTCGCACGGTATCCGGTTCCTTCCGGAGAAAGCTCGATTGCCGTAACGGTTTCACCAAAGGACGCCGCCCAATCATCGAAATGGCTTAGCCCCATCTTCTGCAGGGTGTCATACTGGAGATACCGCATAATGGTGTACAGTTCCACCATCGAATTGCTGACCGGGGTTCCCGTTGCAAAGGTCACGCCCTTGCCGCCTGTCAGTTCGTCCAGATACTGACACTTTGCAAACATATCACTGGACTTCTGTGCATCGGTCTGGGCGATACCTGCGATATTTCGCATTTTTGTGTAGAGGAACATATTTTTATAGAAATGCGACTCGTCCACAAACAGACGATCCACACCCAGTTCCTCAAATGTAACCACATCATCCTTTCTCGTCTGGTCGTTCAGCTTTTGCAGCTTTGCTTCCAGCGTTTTCTTTGTTTTTTCCATCTGCTTGACCGTAAAACTGCGGCTATCATCACTCCGGGCATCGGCCAAAGCCAGCGTAATGTCGTCGATCTGACGCTCCACAATGGCTTTCTGCCGTTCCGGGGAAAGCGGCACTCGTTCAAACTGCGAATGACCGATCACGATGGCATCGTAATCGCCGGTTGCGATCCGGGAGCAGAACTGCTTTCGATTGCTGGGTTCAAAATCCTTTTTCGTTGCCACCAGCACATTGGCATTGGGATAGAGCCGCAGGAAATCTGCGCCCCACTGCTCCGTGAGGTGATTCGGTACCACATAGAGATTCTTCTGCGACAGGCCCAGCTTGCGGCTCTCCATGCCGGCAGCAATCATCTGGAAGGTCTTGCCTGCGCCCACGCAATGCGCCAGCAGCGTATTGTTACCGTACAGAATGTGCGCAACGGCATTTTTCTGATGCGGCATCAGAGAGATTTCCGGGGTCATGCCCTCAAAACGAATATGACTGCCATCGTACTCACGGGGACGAATCGCATTGAAAATCCGGTTATAGGTCGCACACAAATCCTCGCGGCGGTCTAAATCCTTGAAAATCCACTGCTTAAATGCTTCCCGAATGGATTCCTGCGCCTGCTGTGCAAGCATGGTTTCCTGTTTGTTCAGCACACGGTGGTCGCCGTCCGCATCGTGAATCGTATCGTAGATTTTGGTATCCCGGAGATTCAGCGCATCTTCCAGTAGCTTATAGGCATTGACCCGCATTGTTCCGTAGGTATTGGTAACAAGCGGATTGCCGCGATCCAGCGACTTGCCCGAAATGTTCCATGCACCTGAAATTTCGGAATAGGTTGCTTTAATGTCAATACCAGCATAGTAGTTCGGTGTTTTGAACACTTCCTTCATAAACTGCGTGATGTACTCCGGCTTCACCCAGTTCGCACCCAGCCGTACTTCAATTTCCGAAGCATCCAGGTCTTTGGGCTGTACCCGTTTCAAGTAATCCACATTGATCTGATACTCTGCATGGTTTGCAGCAAAGGTTTCTGCTGTGGCCAGTTTTTCACGAACATTGCCTGACAGGTATTCATCCGAGGTTTCCCACTGCTGTGTCACAGGGTTTCGGAAAATCGCACCTGCCAGTTCATCCGTGATCTCCTGTTCCGGTTTACCGCAGAGCTGCACCATAAACGGCACATCCACCTTTGCTTTTTCTCCAATGGAAAGTGCCAGGGCTTCGCTGGGCGTGTCCACTGAGGTAACAGGTTCCGGCTTACGGATGGTGCGCTTTGTAAAAATATCGGCCAGCCGTTTGAGATTCTTCTCCTCATCCAGAATTTCCAGCGATGCCAGCAGACAATAACTGCTGTCCTGTCGGAAAGCCCTCTTGTTGGCGGTGCTGTTGATCAGGCCATACTGCGCCTTAAATGCGGTGTACTGCTGTTTCAGTTCATTCTGCAAAAGCTGCACTTCCGCATCCGAACCATCATGCAGCTGACAATCCAACAGCTTCCGGGTGGTTTCCCGCAGAGCAATCATGCCCAGCACTCGCTCTGCAGTTACGGCAGGCAGTTCCACCTTATTCATAAAGGAATTTTCGCGGTAGTAAATCTGCCCGTCCACATTGGTATAGCTAAAATTCTTCACACTGGGGTCTGCCGGAATGGGTTCTTCCTGCACATCCAGATCATCATCGGAAATTTCCGGCTCCGTGATGGTGGCATGGATGTTGCTGACTGCCTCTTTCAACTGCTGGGCAAGGTCTGCGCCCTCGATGGGCTTAACCGTAGTTTCCTGCTTTCCATACTGGGTGCTTTCGGTTGTGATTTCGCCCAGCACCATTTCGGGATGCTGCGCAAAATACTGGTTGATGGAGTAGCCTTCCGGTGTTTCGCCAAGGTCTACCCAGTCTGCCCGCTCTACTGCTGCACGGTCACGCTTCTGCAGGAACAGAATGTCAGCAACCACGCCGGTGTTGGCATTGCGCTGGAACGCATTGTTCGGCAGACGAATCGCACCGACCAGATCAGCGCGGTTGGCAAGGTACTCACGGACAGAGGAATCCTTCTTATCCATCGTACCGCTGGACGTTACCACCGCCACCACACCACCCGGACGCACAAGGTCAAGGCTCTTGGCGATAAAATAATCGTGGATGAGAAAATTGTGGCGGTCATACCGCTTATCCGGTACTTTGTAATTGCCGAAAGGTACGTTACCCACAACACAGTCAAAGAAACTGTCCGGGAACTGCATGGTTTCAAAACCCTGCACCGCAATCTTGTTTTTCTGGTACAACTGCTGTGCAATGCGGCCTGAAATGCTGTCCAGCTCCACACCGTACATCCGAATCTTTTCCATGCTGTCCGGCACCAGACCCATGAAATTGCCGACACCACAGGACGGTTCCAGCACATTGCCTTTGGACAATCCCATATTGCCCAGGGCTTCATACATTGCCTTGATGACCGTAGGAGAAGTGTAAAACGCATTCAGGGTACTAGCACGGGCTTCCTTATACTCATCTGCCGTGAGCAGAGACTGCAGTTCGGCATACTCCTTCGACCATTCTGCATTACTTTCATCGAACGCCTGCGGAATGCCGCCCCATCCCACATACCGGGAAAGAATCTCCTGCTCCTCTGCGGTAGCCTGCCGCTGCTCTGCATCCAGCGTTTTCAGCAGTCGAATCGCTTCCACATTGGCTTTATACTTTGTTTTCGGCCCTCCTACGCCGAGATCATCGTCCGTAATGCGGAAGTTCATAGGCTCCTGTTTGGGCTGTGCTGGCAGTTCTATCGCACCGCTGTCCAGCGGAAGATTGTGCTGCCGCCGTGCATGGTTGACCTCTGCCGGGGTCATAGGCTGCTGCGTCAGCGGTTCAAGGGCTTCCTCTGCCGCTGCGCGGCTGATGGCATCCGTTCGATTCTGCACATCTGCGATCAACTGCATCTGTTCCGGCGGAAAGTCGGGATTCAGCAGTTCTTCCAACTCGCCACCCGATTCTGCCACCGAATAGATCACATCCATCTGCTCCGGGGAGAAATCCTCGTAGGCCACACCTGCATTGTGCAGAGCAGTAAAGACTGTGGTTTCCACCGCTTCTTTCATCGACACATCTGCCTGTTCGTACAGATGCCGAATGTACTCCAGCGGTTCCGTTCGGAAGATCGGATACCGGGCTTCTTTTGCAAGGGTCATGTCCTGCAAGCTGACCGCTCCCTGTTCAAAGTTGACCGAATCCACACGGAACTCTCTATCATCCAGTTCAACGATGGTATTGACTGGCAGATATTCCTCTCTGCGGAAATACTTTGTCTGCGCATGGGTTCCATCTTCCTGCTGGCCGGACAGATAGACACTCTCCCCCTGCTTCCAGAGCTTCATTGCCTGTGAAGCCCACTGTTCACGCGGAAAACCAGATACCTCAACCTTGCCGAGTGCGGTTTCCTTTTCCAACAGCTTGTTGCCAAGAAGTTCCGAAACGCGCTTTGCATCCTCGCTGTAGAACTCAAAGTTACCGTGCTGCTCGTAGCCGACCAGCGCATCCGGGTAACGCTCTTTCAGCGCGTTATACTCGTTGGCGGCATCCAGCGGCAGGGGCTGCAGCGTCTGCTCCGAAGGCTTTTCATCTGCAATGGGCACATCTTTTCGGGGTTCCTCAACCGTTGTGACGGTTGACTGCTCTTTCGATTGCGACTCCTGCTCCATGAAGTCAAACATGGAAATCTGCCCCTGTTCAGGAACCGCAATCTCAACAGCCTGCTTCTTTTCCGGGAAAATCGTGTATGTTCCCTCGACATACTGGTGCAGGACAGAAAGGGATTCTGCCTTGCGCTCATATTCTTCGGAATCCATTGGCACAGACAGCAGTGCAGTGTCCATCTGCTCCAGAAGTTCCGTTGCTTGTTCAGGGTCTGCCAGCTTTTCGACGAGAGCCTTTCGTCCCTCTTCGTGGTAAAGATCCTGCGGGAAAGGACGTTCCACCTCGTTCGGCAGATGGTGATAGAAGCCCATCACCCGCATTGCCATCTGCTCCTGCTCATAGACAGGCATCCGGGAATAGTCCGCTGGTTTCAGATATTCACTGTCACGGATAAGCTGGTCGATCCGGCCTACGGCCTGATTCCAATTCAGATGAACACTGGCATACGGATTCCCGTATGGGCCACGCTCCAAAGCAATACCCCTGCCATCGTGATCTTCGTGAGAATCGTCTGCCCCACAGAGTGCATGGCTGCTGCCGCCGATCCCGTAATGGTCTTTCAGGAAATCAGCCCGCACTTTTTTGTCCTCATGATTCAGGAAAAACGAATAGATTGCTAGCCGACTGTCTGAATAATTGCTGCCCCGTGTGAAGTAAGCGTTTATTTCATCTTCCGTGATGAATCGTTTGTACTCATTCCAGTGAAAGCCATCCCGCGCCGAGTAGTTCTGATAAGGCTTTGCAAACTGCTGGAACAGAGCTGCCACTTTATCCGGCTTATAAAAGTGCATCCGCATCAGGTCTTTATCTTCGGTATAGGCCTCCCCCAGCGCAGATAATCTGTCGTTTAGGTCAGTCAGAAAATCCGTATCGTCCAGCAAGCCCGCCAGCCTGTCCGTCAATTCCGGGAAACCGCCCCGGAAGATTTCTGTATCCTGAAACACTGCTTCGGCAACGCCATCGGCCAAATCACGCTCCATAAAAGCCAATGTCTGCGCGTGTTCCTGTAAAGCATTCTGCCTTGCAGCATCCAGAACCGCCTGCGGCGCATACTCGCCCTGCCGGAGCAGTTCATGGATACGATTGCTTACATCCTCCCAGGATAAAGACGCATTGGCAATCGTACCGCCCTTTGCCGTGTCACCTGCCGCAATGCGCAACCCCAGATCATCGAACCAGACGGCATACTTTGCGCCGTCAATTTCAAAGCCTTTTCCTCCCGTGCCGTATTCGTTTTTCACGAACTCCGTGTATTCTTCCGGGGTTTTCTCGACCATAAAATTGTAGATCAAGCGCAGCTGGCCTTTGCTGCGGTTGCTGCCCGTGCGCAGAACTTCATCAACAACATCGGAATCCAGTGCAATTTTCTCCGCATACTGCGCCCGGATCGGTGCTTCAATGGCGCGGATCTGCTGTTCCACGGTCGGCAAATCAGGCAAAGAAAAAGCAGAGGCAATTTCTTCCTCTGCTTCGCTCAAATCCTGTTCTGTTGTCGGTTCAGTTAATTGTACACCAATTCCTTCAAGACGATCTCTTCTGCCATCGCTGTCAGGTTGTTCTGATGCGCCGCCCATGCCAGCGGGTCTTTCTCCTTGCTCGGTGCCGGAAACTTCTCGTTCAGGCTGTCCAGCAGGGTTTCCACCCGGCTCTCCGCTGCTTCCTCGATCTGCGCCAGATGCTGGTTCAGCTCGCCGCTCATCAGCATACTCTGATACCAGTTCTTGCGGTTCTCTTTCAGGTACGTCCTGCGCAGCATCCCGTACTTCCCGATGGCCTGCGGCTCGTCCTTCACGGCCAGATTCGGGAACAGATAATCTCCCTTGCGGTAATACGTCAACTCCATTTTCTTGTCCTCCTTTGGCCGTGTTTTCTTTGGTTTCACGCTTTAATGTGTTAAAGTCCGTATTGGTATTATACAAGCTGTCAACGGATTTTTCAAGCTGCTGCGTGATTTCTTTTTTGTAAATTTTCCGCATCTCTCGGCCAATGTCAAAAAGAACCGCCTCGCACTGTTCGGAAACCGCGTTGCCAAGGAACGACAGCACCGGCAGCTTGTTGAAATCCACAATGCGGATAAAGTCATCATCGTCCAGCACATCCATAGGCTCCTGCCCGCAGCGGCGGGAAAGCGTATAGAAAATACTGTTGGTCATCAGTTCCCGGAAGCGGACACGGATGTTATCTTCGTCCAGTTCTTCCAGAAACGTATCCGCCACCTCATAGGCCAAACCGTCCATCGCTTCATCCAGATTATCAGCGGTCAACTGCTGTGCCAGCTCCAGCAGGGCAGCATTCATGCTGTCTGTCTTGGATAAGCCATAGGTATCTGCCAGATGGTCTAAGATCGTCTGCTCATGCTCGTGGCTGTCCAGATTCCATAAGAGCGGTGTTTTTCCGCCTCGCACCAGATGGGTGTCAGCAATATCGAACACATACCGCAGCTTGGTACGCGGTCCGGTATCATCCAGAAGCGCGATGCCCTTTGCACCACGATTGACCCAGCGGTTCATTTTCTGATTCCAGAGTTCCAGTTCTGCACAGGCGGTTGCATCGGGCCGCTGTGCGTGGATCAGGAGCGCATCGGTGAACGAATAGCGGTACAGCCGCGCCGCCACATCCAGATAACTCATCCAGTCCTGTGGCGAGTTACTGACATACCGGGCGTTCTGTTGCGCCAATTCTCGAATATCGTTAATCTGTGGCAAGGGTCAAACCTCCTTTACGTTTTCATTTTCATCGGTGTTTTGGGAAATTCCAGACTGTACTGTGCGCGGCCCTCTTCGACGCGCATCACAAGGTCAGCGGCGAATGTCTTATCTTTTTTCGCGGAATAAAAGTCTTTTACATGGGTGCGGCCTTTCTTCAAAAGGTCTACCGCCATCTTCTTGTCCAGTGTTTTTCTCATGTTGGACAAGTATCTGCTTTCTTTCCAGAGTGCAAATTTGCAGCTGCGGTCTGCACAACAAAAGCTGAGCTTACTCTCATGTACAGGGTTTCCGCAGACCGGGCAGCTTCCTACGCTTACCTTATTATGATGGGGAGCTGCCGCGACGGTAGGAATCTGCCGGAGGTCAGCCAGCATCTTGTCGATCAGTCCGTGGATGCCCTGCATAAAATCATAGGGCTTGATCTCGCCGCGTTCCATCCGCAGCAGGTCATTTTCCCACTCGGCTGTCATGCTGGCGGATTTCAGGTAGTCCGGGATGTTGTGAATTACCGCCACCCCCTCCTCCGTGGGAATCATCTGCTTCCCCTTGCGCTGCACATAGCCGGAGGATACCAGCTTTTCCAGAATCGCGGCGCGCGTTGCAGGGGTTCCCAGACCTTTCTTCTCAGTGTCCTTTTCAAATTCTTTGTTGCCTGCCGTTTCCATGGCGGACAGCAGGGTATCTTCGGTGTAGACTTTCGGCGGTGAAGTAAAGCCCTGCTTTTTCTCTGCCCGTACCACCGGAATAACCATCCCCTGCTCCAGATCGTTCGGAAGTGACGCATCCTTGTTCTTCTCCGGCTCCACAAGCGGAACAGGTTTTGCAGTATAACCGGGCTGCAGAACGTTCTTATACTTTGCTGTAAAATTCTGCCCCTGACAGCATACCGTCACAAGCACATCCTCATAGATGAACGGCGGCTGCACAGCCTGCACCAGTTTCCAGATGATAAGCGAAAGAATCTTCTGCTTGATTTCGGACAGCTTTTCTTTATCACACTTTGCACCCTGCATAGTCGGCAGGATCGCATGATGGTCTGTGACCTTGCTGTTGTCGATAACGCTGCTTACATCTGCCGCCACGCCATCTAAGGCCAGCACCAGAGATTCCACCGTCTTGCGCATATCCCCAGTCACAAACTGGCTGTCTGTTCTGGGGTATGTCACCAGCTTTTCTTCATACAGTTCCTGCAATGCCTGCAAGGTCTGGCTGGCTGTCAGACCGTAATAGCGGTTTGCTTCTCGCTGTAAGGTCGTCAGGTCATACAGCTTCGGGGGCTTCTTTTCTACCCTCTTGCGCCCGATGCTGCCAACCACGGCACACTGCCCATCGCAGGCAGCGCGCATGGTATCGGCATCCTGCTCCTGCGTCATCTGTTCCGATACCGCAACTATGCCTCCACCGGACAACTCCACTTTATAATAGGGTTCCTTTACAAAGTTCTGGATTTTGGTCTGCCGTTCGGCCAGCATCGCCAGCGTCGGGGTCTGCACACGGCCAATGGTCTGTTTTCTGCCGTACTTTTTCGTAAAAGCACGGGTTCCATTCATACCGATCAGCCAATCCGCTTTTGCTCTGCACTCAGAGGCGGCAAACAGATTGTCGTAGGCCGCACCATCTTTCAGATTTTCAAAGCCCTGCTGGATAGCGGCATCCTCCATGCTGCTGATCCACAACCGTTTGATAGGAAGATTGCTTCCGGCAAGAGCATACACACGGCGGAAAATCGCTTCGCCCTCGCGCCCTGCGTCGCAGGCGTTCACCACATAATCGAATTTCTTGCTGCGGAGCAGTTTACGCAGGACATTGAACTGCGGCTTCTTGGTATTGTGTACCAGCAGTTTCCACTCAACAGGGAGAATCGGCAAATCCTCAAAACGCCAGCTTTCATAGCGTTCATCGTAGTGTTCCGGGGCTGCATACTCTGCCAAATGCCCCAGACACCAGCTTACCACGCAATCCCCACCCTCCAGATACCCGTCCTCCTGCCGATATGCACCGATCATTTTTGCGATGGATTTCGATACACTCGGTTTTTCTGCAATCACCAAATATTTCAATTTTTTCTCCTTTTTGAAAAAAGCAGGGATAGCCTCTCGACTACCCCTGCATCCTTATGTTACGGTTTTCTTATGTGCCATTTTCGTTGTCCGACTGATTATCCTCGTTCACAGTCGCAAGGCTCTGGTCGGTTTCCAGATTTTCACTCTGCGGCGTTTCTTCTTTCGGCTTCGGCTTATAAATGTAGAAATAGAAGAAAGCACCTGCACCGCCCAGCGCAGCTACGAATACCAGCAGCAGAATCTTATTCATGCTGCCGCTCGATTCCTCTTTCGGTTCTTCGATTTCTACGTCCGGGGTAGGTTCCGGCCTGGTTTCGGGCAGAACTACCGCAGGCGTTTCTTCTTCCTGCTTGCCGTTCCGCTCTTCATCGTCCAGAAACTCCTGCAAATCGTACTCGTCGATCATCGAGAGCATATAGACGTTCTCACTGTTCCGTGCCCGGTCAATCACCAGAAAGAACGTATTGCCGCCCTTCGTCTTGACCGTAAAGAACTCCTTGATGGGATCATCTACGATATTGTCCTCTACCTCACCATTGCCTGCAATGGTGAACGGAATCTTTTCTTCTTCCGTCGGCTCTGCCTCCTCAATCACCTGTGTCGGTTCCTCCGTCACCTCAGTGGTGTCCACAAAGGCAAAGGCCGGAGTCGAAAAGCCCACCGCCATCAGCAGGGTCAGAATTATGCTGGGAATAACAACCCCCAGCCGTTTAAGCATCTTTTTCAATCGCTTCCTCCGTTTCTGCTTCCTCCGAAGCGTTGTTTACAGCGGTCAGGAACGTCACATTGCCCGCCTGAATGTTGTCCAGCAGAGCCAGCAGTTCGCGCCCGCCCATCTTGGTGCTGCGGATGGCACGGATGATCTCGCTGTCCTCTTCCTTTTTCTGTGCTGCCCGGATGGTTCTCAGCCGTTCTTCCAGTTCAGCAATCTGCTGTTCTGTCTTTTCGGCTTCATCCAGATATTTCTGTAATTTTTTGCCCATCGTTCCTCCTCTCAGTTGATACGTCCAAAGCCCAAAAAGTGGCTCTTCCAGTAGTTTGAGTTGATGCTGGCATAAGAAATGGGATCTCCGCAGTGGATCATCATTCCATCACCGACATAGATGCCAACGTGCGATGCGCCAGTGGTGTTATAGGTTTTTTCAAAGAAGATCAAGTCACCGGGCTTTGCATCCCCAGGAGAAACATAGCTGCATTTCCCACGCAGACCATTGGCTGTTGTACGCCCAACGCTCCACCCATTGCCGCAGTTATTGATGACCCAGCATACGAAGCCGGAACAGTCAAAACTGGTGCTTGGGGAACTGCCGCCCCACACATACGGCATACCGAGATATTTTTCGGCTTCCTCAATCATCCTTGCGAACTTTTCATCCGAAAGGGCTTCCGAGGGAATGTCGTACTTGAAGCCACCGCCGGAGCCACCAGCACCACCACCTGTGCCGATACTGCCCGTTGTGCCGCCGCTGTAAGTCGGTGATCCTGCGCCGAACAGTTCGGGGCGGTTGCCGTAGGTCAGGTTGTAGGCATCGTATCGCCCGGTCTGCTTCCGATTCATGTTCTTCCGCGCGATGGTATCGAAGCCCTTATTTTTCAGCAGGACATTAAGGATTTTATACTCGTACTCCACTTCTTCCTGATAGGTATAGGTTTCCATGCTGATGTTTCCAAAAGCGTCAATCGTTGGGCGAATCCCTACTCTGGTTTCCATGCGTGTGCGAATCTCAATGGTTTCCCACACTTTCAGGAGATACTGCTGCTTGAACAGTTCCTTGATAACAGGCTTGACCTGTCCTCTGGTGAACTGTTCATAAACCGCAGTCAGATGTGAAATAAGCTGATATGGGTCATGCCCGATTTCATCCAGCTGATAGCGGTATTCATCGTAGCCCGGATGGGTGGATTCCATCTGCCGAATCTGCTTATCCAGTTCTTTTTCCAGCTCCAGATAATCCTCTTCCGCACCTTTCATGTCGGCATCCTTGCTGGGGTAGGTCGTTCCCACAAAGGTACTGCCTGTTCCCTGAATCGCTGCACCACAGCTTGAAAAGGCTCCCAGCATGACCATCACCAGCAGGATACCCACTCCAATACTGACCCACAGGGTTTTATTCTGCGTGACGATCTCCTGCACCGCCGCTTTCGCTTTCTCCGTAATGGTATTGGTTGCCGCTGCCGCCTGCTTGCTGGCGGCAGTTCCGGCTTTCTGGCCGCGCTTGGCTGCTGCATAGGCATCCTTATACTGCTTTTTCTGGTAAAACTTCGCGCCAACTGTCTTTGCTTCACCGCCTGCGGCAGTCGGTGGTGGCTGGGATTGTTTCTTTTTCCGCGACGGTTCTGCTGCATTTTCTGCAGTGCCACCCTCGCTCTCGGTGAATTTCAGGCGGCTGGATTTCTGATCATCACCACCTCTTTTCTCCGCTCTGGCAGATTTGTCTTTGGGCTTTTTTCTGCCTTTGACAAAGTGGTGCAGGCGTTCGGCGGCTTCTTCCGACTTGTGAGCAGCTTCCACACCGGAATTGTCCTTTTCTACCTGATGTACTTTCTGATGGGCGAACCCGGTGGCGGTATCCACTCCTTTCTTTGCCACCTTCTTAACGCCCATCCCCATGCCACGGACAATGCCGCCTTTTTCATTCTCAAAAGAAAGTCGGCTTTTCTTTGTGGGCGGCTCTGCATCCGATTCCGCAGACGCATCTTTCGGCTTACCATCCTCCTGATGGGCTTTATAATAGTCTGCGCTCTGCTTGGCGGTACTGTGATGCCGGGGTGCATCCTCCTCCCCGTCCTCGGCATCCATGCAGATTTCTTCGTCCATGATAGGTTCTTTGTCTGTTTCCTTGTCCGCAGTTTCTTTTGCCGAATCTTCCTTCTCCGGCTTTTCTTCTGCAGTCGCGGATTTCTGTTCCCCGGTGCGGAGGTTTTCATCCACCAGACCATCCTTGGTCATTTTCTGGACAATTTTATCTCTGCCCCGAAACTTTTTGTCTGCTATGGAAATCACCTCCTTTTGGCTGGAGCCGTCATGCGATCAGAGCTGCGTGGGTTTCCCACTTGTCAAGCACCTGTTCCAGCTTCCGGGCAAAGGCGATCAGACGGGCGTTCACATCCTCACGGTCAAGATAACCGCGGGCTTCCATGTGAAAGCCGTCAGTCAGTTCATCGGCCAGTGTGCCAACGGCATAGAAATCTTCCAGCACCGTATGCACCACCGATTCTTCATCTTGGAAGTTGAGCGGCTCCACCTCACCAAAGGGCGGGCCGGAATCGCTTTCGTGCGGCTCCATGTCAGAGTGATGATGAATCTTGCGACTCAGTCGGTCAAAAATATTCGATGTGTTCATGCTTCTTTTTTCTCCTTATATTTTCCCATCTCATTGGGCTTCGTTGTCATCAGGCTGTACAGTTTCAGCGAAGTATCAAACTTATCCTTGAATGGGATTATCGTGTTGCCGTAGAACAGCAGCCCCTCGCCCTCGTTGCTATTCGTCACATACGACAGCTGGAACGGCGAAATATTCAACTGCTTGGCAAGGATTTGCCGGTCGCCGGATGCCTGGTTGAGCATATAAATGAAATCGCTGTTCTCGAAGATGTTTTCGATTTCTCGGCTGGCCAGCAAATCCTTGATGTTCTGTGTAATTCCTGTCGGCACACCGCCCCATTTTCGGAACCGCTTCCAAATCTCGACGCTGTATGCTGCGGTCTGTTCCTCTTTCAGCAGGAGGTGGAACTCGTCTATATAGTACCGCGTGTTCTTTTTGCTGTTGCGGTTGACGGTAACACGGTTCCAGACCTGATCCTGGACGATGAGCATTCCCAGTTTTTTCAACTGTTTACCCAGTTCCTTGATGTCGAAACAGATAATGCGATTATCCAGTTCCACATTGGTCTGGTGGTTGAACACTCGCAGCGAACCATTGACGTAGATTTCCAACGCTGTGGCGATACGCTGCGCCTGCCGCTCTTTCTGCTCCCGCAGGCAGTCGTACAGGTCACCGAGCGTCGGCATATTCTCCGGCTTCGGGTCATTCAGATATTTCTGGTAGACCAGCGGCAGGCAGCGGTCAATGACCGACTTTTCTTCCGGCTCCATGCCATCCCGTGCGCCCATGATAAGTTCGCACAGGGAAAGAATAAAGTCAGATTTCATGCCCAGCGGGTTATCATCGTCCGCATAGTTCAGATTGATGTCCATCGGGTTGATATAGTCCTTACTGGTGGACGAGATATGGATAACCTGACCGCCCAACGCTTCCACCAGCGGATAATACTCGCCCTCCGGGTCTGCAACGATAATATCATCCGTTGTGGTGAAGAACACGTTTGTGATCTCACGCTTTGCACTGAACGACTTACCGCTTCCCGGTGTGCCGAGAATCAGGCCGTTCGGGTTTTTCAGCTGCTTCCGGTCTGCCATAATCATGTTGTTGGACACTGCGTTCAGACCATAATAGAGGGAATCGCCCTCCATAAAAAGCTCCTGCGTGGTGAAGGGAACGAAGATGGCAGTAGAAGTGGTGGTCAGTGCGCGCTTGATGGGAACGAGGTTATTTGCCAGCGGCAGGCTGCTCATAAGGCCCTGCTCCTGCAGATAATCCAGACGGTTCAGGGTACAGTTGAACTTCTGAGCGATACCAGCAGTCTGAAACACAGCACTATCCAGATCCTGTTTGGTCTTTGCCGTATTGAGGAAAAGCACCGTAACGAGGAACATACGCTCATTGCGGCTCTGCAGATCATCCAGAATCTTCTTGGCCTCGCCTCCATAAGTTGCAAGGTCGCTCGGAATAATTTCCATATCATAACCAGACCTCACAGCCTTCTTCTGTTCCTCAATTTTCATACGGTCTAGGTCGGTAATTTTGCCTTTGATAAGTTTGATAGCTTTCAGCTGATCTACCGACTGCACATGAATGCTGACCACCAGATTTTTGTCCATGTCCAGAAATTCGGCCAGCACCTTATCCGTCAGTTCCGGGGCAAGGATGTTCAGATAGGATGCAGCACCATAGGTATCCCCCATCATAAAGTCCTTGCCGCTTTTGAACAGGAAACTGGTCGGCGCAATGAAGTCCTTGGTGGTCATGCCGCTCTGCAGGATGCGGTCATAGCTGAAATCGAACTTCTGCTGTTCCTCCTGATGAAAGGTTTCGTACATGATCTGAAGCCGTTCCACGCCGTTCAGAGGGTAGGCTTTCACACCCAGCACCTTGAAATTGTTGAGAATATCGGTTTCGATACGCTCCAGCCGGGGCTTTGCTTCCCGGACGCTCTTTGCTTCGATGCTGAACGTGATGTACTTCGTCCGAACCAGACCGTTATTGCCTTTGGCAAGCTGCTGTTTCAGCATCTGCGCATATTCCATACGCACATCGTCAAACGCATCGTGCTGCGGCTCGATCTGGATGACCTTGTTGTACTCGCTCATATCGCTCTTGTGGTTGATGAACGACAACTGAAAGCGGATACTGGCATCGAAGTAGTTGAGGAAGTCGCACCAGCTTTCAAAGATGGTGTTCTTATCCTCGTTCTGTGCCAGCTGGTAGTTAATGTCGTAGAATCGGACGGTTTTGGAATACAGATGTTCCTCTACCCGGCAGATACCGTCGCGCCCCATTTCCAGATATGGAATGGAGCGCTGCACAGTCAGCCGCTGTTCCTTCTGGCTCTTTTCGGATTTCCGAAAGAACCTCTGGAAGAAGCCGCCCGACTGCGGTTTCTTCTTCGGTTCACTTTTTACCAAGGATGCCTCCTTTCTTCTGGATCGGTGCTGCGGTTTCCAGTTCCCGCTCATACAGGTTTTCGACCTCATAGAGGCGTACCGCAGGGCGTTTGAATCGGACACTGATAAAATTCGTCAGGATGGTTTCAAGGTGCATCCCGTTTTTCTCGTACAGAGCAAAGAAAAATTCCGGCAGCATCAGGAGCACCATGCCTGCCGCTGCATTGCTGGTTCCCAGCGTGTCGCGCATAAGAAAATAGAACGGAACGCCAATGCCTGCTGCAAACCCCATACACACTAGCTGGCGTTTCGTCAGGTTCAGAAAGACCTTGTTCTTCACTTTGGAAAGGTCTTTGGGAATCGTTACATAGGCCATTTATCACCAGAACAGCTAGACCGCCGCCGGGAAACGGCGTTGCCTGCTGTCTTTTCCTTTCATTGAATTTTCCCGGATTTAGTGACTGCCGAAGATCTGTTTGGACAGACTTCCCGTTTTGAGCAGCGAGAAGCAAAGAATCACCGTGTAGGCCATCGTGCCGAACAACGCCGAGTGAATATCCGAAGATACCCGGATGCTGCCGATGAGGGCTGCATAGATTGCCACGCAGACCATCATCAGGAACGCCTGAAATGCCAGAGCGAACAGCCCTCGGAAGTAGTTCGTACCCACATGACCCCATTCACGGTTACTCATGGTTGCAAATGGAATCGGAGCAAGCGAAGTGTAGAGGTATATTTCTATCATTCTGCCGTACATTATCACTGTGATAACCACCGACAGAATTTTCAGACACCAGCTTACGACAAGGGTTTCCAATGCCAGCGTCACCAGTTCGCCAATCGCCATTGTTGCCATTGCCGCCTGCATCTGCATGGAAAGAGAACTAATATCAATGGCGGTATTGCCACGGATAATGCCGGAGGAAGAATTTACCACCGACTGTCCAATGTCAAATACCGCCATTGCAATATCGAACGTATGGCTGACGAGATAGACCGCGATCCACATCTTCACGAAATACTTGAAGAACATCCATGTGTCTACATCGTGCAGATTGTTCCGTTCCGTCAGCATCGAGATCAGCTCATAGCAGAGGATCAGCGTAATGATGATTCCTGCAATGGGAATCACCACCGAATCCGAAATGTTACGGATCATGCTGAAAATGCTGCTGTTCCACCCTTGCGGTGTCTGCCCGACCTGAGCAGCGATTTCACTGGTCTGTTGGTTGACCGCTGTGAACATCGTACTCAGGTTGGACTCCACCATGCCGGAAAGAAGTTCCCTCATCCATTTTTCGATTGCTGCGAAAATATTATCGAACAATGGCGGGTTTTCCTCCTATCGCTTGTTGATTAGCCGAACAGACCAGAGAGCAGCGGGATCAGCTGGGTGCCGATGAGGATGACACCGCCGCCAGACATGAGCTGTTTCATACCCAAATAGGTGTAGGAAACCGGCTCGATGGCGGGCGGCGGCGTGTCAAGAAATATCTATGGA
>ULYK01054638.1_pt1 | contig 17454 bp, 9 predicted proteins | sample 1962061 | NCBI WGS metagenome assembly ULYK01 (sample SAMEA4835860, study PRJEB28245) | human gut metagenome | biome: gut microbiome; material: fecal sample | place: Denmark | collected 2008
AAATGAGAAAATTTGATGCTTCATTTACAAAGATGCGTAAAATTACTTCTGCGAATGTCTTAAATCATGAATTAATTTTAGGGAGACCATATATTATTCATTATGCTGATTCATCGGTTGTTATCTATGATGATATAAATGATAGTATATTTACATTAATAGATTTAAGAGATAATAATTCTGTATATCATTTTGGAAAAAGAGGGGAAGGTAATAATGAATTCCTTCAGGTTTTTTCTTTGTGCTCTTTGTATGGAGATTCGTTAATTGGGGTATATGATGTTTATAAGCGGAACCTAGTGGAAATGAATCTACGGCAAATTAAACAAGGAAACATTCAATTTCCAGTGTTGATGCAGGATAGTCTGATGAGCTTAAATATATGCCCAACTCAATATGATACATATTTAGGATTAGGGTTTTATGAAAATAATATGTTTAGTCTTACTGGTAAGCATATTGGAAGTAGGTATTACTACGAGTATCCTTATCGTGATAAACAAGAAAAAGAAGTTAAAAATCGTTTAAGAGGAATGGCTTATCAAGGAACGTTATCTTCTAATAAATCATTGAATCGATTTGTCTTTGCTATAGGGTCAGCACCTATATTTTCATTGTATTCTGTAAATAAAGATAATATAGATAAATCATTTGAATTTGTAGGAGGATACCCTGAATATAAAACAGAAGATACAGGTACAACTAGGTCGGCCCCAATGAGTGTAGCTAATAAAATGGCTTTTATTAAAGCTTATGCTACAGAGAAGTATGTTTATCTACTGTATTCAGGAAATAGTTATAAGGAAGTTGGTGTAAAGGCTTTTAATGGAAAAATTATTTATCAGCTAGCTTGGGATGCCACTCCTATATGTAAGTTTGTCTTAGATTTTCCAATTATGAATTTTTGTGTATCAGATTCAGATGATACAATATATGCTTTAATGGATAAAGAGGAAGTAGAATTGGTTAAATATTCGTTGAATTTGTAGTTATGAATCGTATTTTATATATTTCTCTGTCAGTTATACTATTTATTTCTTGTGGAAATAAGGATCGAGAAATACTCGTAAAGTTAATGCAAGAGTGGAAAGGACGTGAAATATTGTATCCTAATGATATGCATTTTTTTATGCAAGGTCGAGATACTTTGAATGCAGATTCCATATGTATGTATAAGATAATAACCTATATAGATTCGATAGGTTGTATGAGTTGTAAATTGGGTTTATCACAATGGCAAGATTTTGCAGTAAATGTTGATTCTATATTTCCGAATACTGTGCATTTTCAGTTTGTTTTTCAGCCATATAAGCTTAATGAAATACGGCTTTTGTTAAAGAGAGAACGGTTTAATCATTCGGTATATATAGATAAAAATAATAAGTTTAATAAATTGAATAAATTTCCTTCTAATATGAATTTTCAAACTTTTTTGTTAGATAGAAATAATAGGGTTATTGCTATTGGTAATCCAATTTATAATCCTAAAGTGAAAGAACTCTATCTGAAGATTATTAAAGGTGAGAAGATAGAACGAAGAGATGAAAGTAAAGTGATAAAAACAGAAGTGGATGCCAGCAATATATCTGTTTCGCTGGGTCGTTTTGATTGGCAGGAGGAACAAAAAGCAACTTTTATATTGAAGAATGTGGGTGACAAACCATTGGTTATACAAGATGTTGCCACTTCTTGTGGTTGTACTACCGTAGCTTATTCAAAGGAACCGGCATTACCGGGTAAGGAAATAGCTTTGGAAGTGGTTTATAAAGCCGAACATCCGGAGCACTTCGACAAGACGATAACGGTATATTGCAATACAGAAAATTCTCCGTTGGTTTTGAAGATTAGTGGGGATGCAAAATAACTGATTGATGGGATGAAGGAGCGGCTGCAATTGAAAAAATGGTTGAATGGAATAACAAACGTATTATTCTGTCTGTGCCTGCTTGTTGTGATACTGATAGTATTGCAGGTGTTTGTGGTGACCTCCTTCAAGATACCGTCGGACTCGATGGAACCGTCGTTGCTGGCGGGTGATTGTATTCTGGTGGATAAATGTTCGGGTGGAGCACGCCTATTCAATGTGCTTGATGCCGTGGAGAAAAAGGAGGTGAAGATACAACGTATGTCCGGATGGAGAAATTATCAGCGGAATGATGTGTTGGTGTTCAATTTTCCTTATCCGGGCAGGTGGGACAGCATTGCGCTGGACGTGATGTTGTATTACGTGAAGCGCTGTATCGCCATGCCGGGGGATACGTTGGAGATAAGGAATACACATTATCGTGTGTCCGGATTTGATGGTATCGCAGGAAATGTGCAGGCGCAGGAGGAATTGGATGAATTGATATCTTCGGGAATGACGGAGGAGCGGGGCCTTGTTCTTAAGAGCTTTCCCGATGGTGGCTGTAATGGGTGGACTATCAGCGAGTTTGGGCCTCTTTATATACCGGCCAAAGGCAGCGTGGTAGGAATGAATCCGGAAACACGGTTGCTGTATCGGAACGTGATAGAGTGGGAACAGAAAAAGAAACTGACATTGCATGGAGATTCGGTTCTGCTGGGGGACAGTGTGATACACAATTACCGCTTCTGTGAGAACTATTATTTCGTTTCGGGTGACAAGATGGTGAATTCAAAAGATTCCCGCTACTGGGGATTACTGCCGGAACCATTTATAGTGGGAAGGGCATGGCTGGTATGGAAGTCCGTCAGCCCGAATACTGGAAAAATGAGATGGAAACGTATCTTTAAAAGAATAGACTAAGATGAAAGTTCTGTTTAAATTGCTCTGGATATTATTGATTGCCGGGATATTGGAGGCTTGCAATGCTTCCGGCAGATTGGAGTACGCACTGGAGTGTGCTGCAACCAACAAAGGCGAACTGGAAAAGGTACTGGAATATTATAAAGATGAGCCTGAAAAATATAAAGCCGCTTGTTTCTTGATAGAAAATATGCCTTATCACTATGCCCTTGAAGGTGAAGAACTGGATTCTTTGAAAACAGTGCTGGCTTCGGCAGATGCTTATGGGGTGATGCTGAAGGATACTGCCGTACCGGATTGGGATTATTATACCCCTTCCGGATTGCAGAGAAAACCGGATGTACTGAATATAAGGGCTGAATTCTTGATAAATAACATTGATTTGGCTTTTGATGGTTGGAAAAAGCGTCCGTGGAATGCTTCCCTTTCTTTTGCAGATTTCTGTGAATGGCTGCTTCCCTATCGTATCGGAAATGAGACTCCGGACAACTGGCGGCAGATATACCATGACCGTTATTCCTTTTTGCTGGACGAGGTTTATACGGGTATCGATGTAGTGGAGGCGATTAGCGTAGTTTGGGAGTATTTGCAGAAGGAAGACCCTTACCGGTTTACATGGGTCTTTAACTATCCGCATTTGGGAGGAGAGTACCTGCTGCATAATCGTATCGGCAAGTGTCAGGATGCTTGTGATTTTATGATTTATGTGATGCGGGCCATCGGCGTCCCGGTAGCCTATGATTTCTATACTTTCAATGCGGAAACACGGAAAGGGCATGTGTGGAATGTGGTGAGGGATGTAACGGGTGTCTGCCTTCCTTTTACTTTCCCTTCCCGGAAGCCGGAACGGGGAAGTTTCTATATTGACAGTCGGCGCCCGAGCGTGGTTTACCGCCGGTGTTTTGGCAGACAATGGGACATGGATGGCGATTTTATGCGGAACCGGTCCGTACCGGCTGCTTTTAAGGATGTGTTTGCAAGAAAAGTGTCGGATAATTATTTTGATTCGAATCTGGAACTGCCGGTAGAAGGGATGGACGGGAATTATGTTTATGTGGGGTTGTTCAGTGCTTATGGGTGGCGGGGAATAGATTTTACTAAGGTAGAAAGTGGAAAAGCGCTTTTCAGGAATTTGGCTTCGAGGCAGGTTTATATATTGTTGGCATTCGCAAACGGGCAGTATCGCCCTATTGGAAATCCTTTTTATTTTGATGGCAAGGATATACATCCTTATGTTGCAGATACCTCCAAGTGCTATTCTGCTGAATTGTATCGGAAATACCCTCTTTCGGAACGTATCAGGAATTATATGGGAGGGATAAAAGACGGGCATTTTGAGGCGGCTTGTGATAAGGATTTTAAAAATGCGGAGTTGTTGTGTACTGTGAAAGATACGCCCGGTATCAATTATAATCACGTTATTCTTGAGAAACCGGTAAGGGGTCGCTATGCCCGTTTTTGTTCTTCGGCAGAGGGATATGCGGAAGTTGCCGAAATGCATTTTTATAAAGGAGAGGAAGAAATTGTCCCTATAGACAGTTGGGGAGATGCTCCGGCTACAGTGGGTACTTTTGCCCATCAGGTCTATGATAATGAGCCGTTGTCGTATTTCATTTCATCAAAACCCGGTGCAAGTGTAACGGTGGATTTTGGAAAGGTTGTTACTATAGACAATTTTATGTATATGCCCCGTAACGATGATAACTTTGTCAGGATAGGGGATTGTTATGAACTCTTCTATTGGGGAGAGGGCTGTTGGAACTCATTGGGGAAGAAAATGGCAGAAAAACCTTTTCTGCCATATGACGGGATACCATCGGGAGCTTTGCTCTATTTGCATGACAGTACCCGTGGAGAAGAAGAACTGATATTTCATATGGAAGATGGTAAGCAGGTATTTGTATCGGATTGTAAGGATTGATTGGATTGTCTTTCAGATTGGAATAGAAAAAAATGGAATAGTGATATGAAACATTGGTGTGTATGGGTATGGTTTACAGCAGGTCTGTTTATGGCTTGTTCTTCGGAAAATCAGTGGTTGGACACAGCTTTGAATCTTGCCGGTGATAACCGTGCGGAGTTGCAAAAGGTACTGGACCGTTACAAGGAAGAGGACGGTGACAAATATCGTGCTGCTTGTTTTCTGATAGAGAATATGCCTTTTCATGGTGCTTACGAGGGAAAGGCCTTGGAGAATTACAGGAAGTATTTCAGTGAATACGTTTCATTTCCTTATTCCAGGCATGTGCAAGAGTTGATTGATTCCTTGAAAAGAGCAGATGGAGAATTTTCTATAAATCAATTGACTTATAAGAGGGACATTATGACGGTGGATTCCGCTTTTTTGGTCAATCATATAGAATGGGCATTCAAAGTCTGGCGGGAGCAACCTTGGGGAAAGAATGTTGATTTTGAGACTTTTCGCGAATATATATTGCCCTATAGAATAGGGGATGAACCGCTTTCTTTTTGGCGCAAAGAAATTTATGAGTGCTATAGCCCGATTTTGGATGAATTCAGGAAGACAGATGAGGCTGATAATCCTAAGGTTGCCGCCCAGTTGTTGATGGATACGTTGCGGAAAGCGAACTACCGGAATACGGCTCTTTTTCCGGTGGGGCCTCATTTGGGACCGGATGTACTGAAATGGCATACGGGCAGTTGCCGAGAGTTTACGGATGCCATGATATATGTGTTGCGGGCATTGGGCATTCCGTGCGGAGTAGATAGGGTGATGGTATTAGGAGACAACAATGCCTCTCATTTCTGGAATTTTGTTTTGGATAAGGAAGGAAAGACATACATTGCAAATCTTCCTTATGAAGAAGTATGGAGCAAAGCGGAAGAATATAGCATTTCGAGGGGAAAAATGTACCGGGCAACCTATAGTATTGATAAGGAGGCGGTACGGAAACTGGGGAAATATTCCGATGTTTACCCGGCATTCCGACGTCCGTTCTTCCGCGATGTCACTGCACTTTATACCGGTAGCAGGAATTGGACTGTAGCTCTTCCGGATTCTTTGCTTTCCGGACAGTTTCGTGAGGGGGATATGGTGTATTTGTGCCTTGCCAACAGACTACAATGGCAACCTATAGGATATACTTTCTTTAAAAAGCGGGAGGCTCGTTTTGAGGATGTGGGAGGCGGGGCGGTCTTTACGCTGGCTGCCTGGAACGGAAAGGAATACGCTGCAGTATCTTCTCCTTTTCTTCTGGAGCGTGAAACCGGAAAGATACGGTTCATTGTTCCGGAAGCTGAAAAGCAGGAATTGGTCTTGTATAGGAAGTGCCATCTTACTTTGAGTGTTCTTTTCAATGACCGGATGATTGGGGGAGTAGTGGAAGGAAGCGACCGGGCAGACTTTGGGCGAAAGGATACTCTACTTTTGATAAAGGAGGCTCCGTATCGGCTATATACTGTGGCCCGGTTGAAGTCTGATAAACCGTATCGGTATATGCGCTATAAGGGTGCTGACGGATGTTTCTGTAATATCTCGGAACTGGCTTTTTATGAGAATACGGAAGATACCATACCTCTATATGGGGAAATCATAGGTACTCCGGGAAGTTTTGAAGACAATACACATGAATATTTGAACGCATTTGACGGTAATCCGGATACTTCATTTGATTATATACATCCGGATGGAGGATGGACCGGGATGGACTTTGGAAGTCCCCATCGTGTGGAGAAGGTGGTGTATACTCCTCGTAATGAGGTGAATTTTATTTATAAAGGTAATTTGTATGAATTGTTTTATTGGGGTGGAGGAAAATGGAATTCTGTCGGGCGGCAAATGGCTGTGTCAGATTCTATTGTCTATTCAGGGTTTCAAGGTGCTTTATTTTATCTGAAGAATCACACAGCCGGTAAAGATGAACGGATTTTTGAATATAAAGACGGGAAACAAATCTTTTGGTGAATTATAGAATACTATTGAATATTTGATAGATAGAATGAATAATGTACGTAATCTATTGACTGGAAGTTTGGTCTACATTGCTTGTATAGTTTTATTGTCTTTGGCATGTAACGTTTCTTCCGGACTTCCTGTAGCTGATGTTATAGGGCAATGGCTCTATTTCGATAAAAGTGCATTGGTAGTTGCAGGATGTCTGTTGATGGCTGGATTGATGATGGAAAAAAGGTATTTTCTTTTTATACCGGTTTCGTGGGTATTGGTAATGCTGGGGGGCATTGAGGCTGTTTGGGGATTGAGGCAGCTTTATGGTTATGCTGTGTCCAACCATTCCTTGTATGTATTGACAGGTTCTTTCTTCAATCCGGGGCCTTATTCCGGCTATTTGGCCATGATACTTCCGGTCTGTCTGCATCAATGGCTGACCAAGAGGGGGGAGATTCTCTGCTCTGACCGGAATGACGGGAAAGGATGGAAAAAGGTGATGGATAAAGTTGGAGCTATGGTCGCTGGTGGTGTGATGCTGCTTATCCTTTGTGTGCTTCCGGCAGGAATGAGCCGTTCGGCATGGTTGGCGGCAGGAGTTTCCTGTCTGTGTGTATATGCTTGGCATATGGATTGGACGGATAAGTTCAGATTATTATGGCAGCAGCAAAGGCAGCGTGTGGTGATGGTAGTGGTCGGTGGATTCTGTGTCTTGCTATTGGCAGGCTATTTACTGTTTGTCTTGAAACCCGATTCTGCACGTGGCCGTCTTTTCATGTGGAAGATAACTTGTCGTGCCATTGCAGAAAAGCCGTTGACCGGATATGGGATTCATAATTTCGCAGCAGCCTATGGAAATGCGCAGGAGACTTATTTTGCAGCAGGTGATTATGAACCGTGGGAGGAACGTGTGGCGGGAAGTCCGGAATATGCATTCAATGAATATCTGCAGGCTGCGGTCGAACTGGGCATTCCTTTGGCTGTATGTCTATTGGTTGTGGTCGTGCTGTGTTTGTATAGGGGAGTCCGTAAAGGACGTTATGGTATCTGTGGGGCTATTCTTTCCTTGATGATATTCTCTTTTTCCTCCTATCCGCTACAACTTCCGGTATTTATCGTTACATTTGGAGGATTGCTTGTGGCATGCTTGTCCGGTGCCGACCGTTGGCAATGGTTGGGGGTGGCTGTATTAGTAGGCATCATTGGCGGTTTTCGCCTGAAGAATGACTTGCAAGTGGAGCAGGCCTGTCGGGAGTGGATGAATGCGCGGGTGCTGTATAATGCAGGTGCGTATCAATCGGCAGAGAAAGAGTACGGGCGCCTTTATCCTCTGTTGAGGGACCGGGCATCTTTCTTGTTCGAATATGGGCATGGATTGCACAAGCAGCAGCAGTTCAGTAAATCCAACCGTATTTTGAAAGAAGCTTTACAGCGTAGTTGTGACCCCATGATACTGAATGTGATAGGCAAAAACTATCAGCAGATGGGTGATTGCTTGTCAGCGGAAGACTGGTTTATCCGTTCCACCCATCGTTTGCCGGGACGTATTTATCCCTATTATCTGCTTGCGAAGCTTTATGCGGAACCAAGCTTCAGGCAACCGGACAAGTTTGAAAAAATGAAGTGGATGGTATTGACGAAAGAGCCGAAAGTGCATTCTACGGCAATACGACAGATGAGGGAGGAAATAAAAAAGATTCAGCTTATTTTTGTCCATATTAAAAAAGATGAATAAAAACGTAAAGCGTTAATAATGAGCGAACTAATTACTAAAGTGCTATGAAAAAAGTGTCCACATGCAAATATCGGTTCGTTTTTTTGAAACGATTAATTTTATCAATTTATAATTGAGTATGAATATGAAGACACAGAACTATCGATACCTGCTATGCATGGCCGTTGCCCTGCTTGCCGCCTGCTCCGATGCCGGAAAGGGAAAAGAGTCCGAGGAAGGGGTGGCAACCGTCCTGCCAAGTGAAAGCAATGAAGTGACCGTGAAAGTCCTGAAGCGGGCGACCTTTGAGCATGAACTGGTGAGCAACGGAAAAGTAACCGCCGGTGCCATGGCGGATTTGCGTTTTGAGACTACCGGTGTAGTGGCACACATCTACGTGAAGAACGGTGACCCGGTGCGCAAAGGGCAGAAACTTGCCGAACTGGATAAGTTCCGCCTGAAGAACAAGACCGCGCAGGCCAAGGATGCCTTGGAAAAAGCGGAACTTGAGTTGCAGGATGTATTGATAGGGCAAGGCTATCCGGTGGGGGATGCCTCCAAAGTACCTGCTGACATCATGAAGCTGGCCCGCGTGAGGAGCGGTTACGACCAGAGCCTCGCCCAGTATGAGCTTGCCGCGTATGAAGAGGAACACGCCACGCTGGTTGCGCCTTTTGACGGGGTAGTGGCGAACCTGTTCTCCAAACCGTTCAACGAGGCAAGTACCTCGGAAGCCTTCTGCTCCATTATCGGCACTCAAGGTATGGAGGTGGACTTCACGGTGCTGGAAAGCGAACTGCCGTTGATAAAGAGTGGCGACAAGGTGATTGTTACCCCTTATTCGGATGCCGGCTTTAGGCAGGAGGGGCGCATCACCCAAATCAATCCTCTGGTGGATGACAAGGGGATGGTTAAGGTGAAGGCTGCCGTCAATGGCAAGGGACGGCTGTTCAGTGGGATGAACGTGAGGGTGAACGTGCACCGCTCTCTGGGCGGACAGCTTGTAATCCCGAAGAGTGCCGTGGTGTTGCGTTCGGGCAAGCAGGTGGTGTTTACCCTGAAAGACGGAAAGGCGCAGTGGAACTATGTGCAGACCGGTCTGGAGAATGCGGAAAGCTATAGTATGGCCGACGATGCCCTGAAAGAAGGCGATACGGTCATTGTGACGGGAAATGTGAATCTGGCACATGAAGCATCGGTGAAGGTGGTTGATAGATAATGAGTGATAAGTGGTAATTCAAAATTCATAGTTCAATTGATAAAGTTTTTGATACAGCGGCCTATTGCCGTACTGATGGCATTTACAGCATGCTTCATTGTCGGGCTGGTGACTTACTTCACCCTGCCGGTATCCCTGCTGCCCGATATAGCCATTCCGGAAATTACCGTGCAGGTGTCGGCGCAGAATACCTCGGCGCGTGAATTGGAGAATACGGTGGTGAAACCGCTTCGCCAGCAGCTTATCCAGGTGGCGAAACTGAAGGACATGGACAGCGAGACGCGCGATGGTGCAGGCATCATCCGCCTGGGCTTCGACTTCGGTACGAATACCGACCTTGCCTTCATAGAAGTGAACGAGAAGATTGACGCCGCCATGAACTATCTGCCCAAGGATGCCGAACGCCCGAAGGTGATAAAGGCAAGTGCGACGGACATTCCTGTCTTCTACCTCAATCTGACCCTAAAAAGCGACAGTGCATACGGCAAGGTGGACGAACGCGCGTTTCTTGATTTGTGCGAGTTTGCCGAAAATGTCATAAAGCGTCGCATCGAGCAGTTGGCGGAAGTGGCAATGGTGGATGTCACGGGTTTGGTCGAACGCCAGTTACAGATTGTGCCCGACCCGGATAAGCTTGCTGTGTTGGGGCTCTCCATTGAAGACATAGAAAACGTGCTGGCGCAAAACAACGTGGAGCCGGGCAGCATGACTGTGCGCGACGGCTACTACGAATACAACATTAAGTTCTCCACCCTGCTGCGGACAGAGGAGGACGTGAAGGGCATCCTGCTGCGAAAGGAAGGACGTATCATCCGCTTGGGAGACTTCTGCCGGGTAGAGATTGTTCCTGCCAAGGAGAAAGGTGTCTCCATGAGCAATGGCAAGCGTGCCGTTACCCTTGCCGTCATCAAGCAGGCGGACGAGAATATGGAAGACATGAAGCTTGCCATCAACAGCACGATGGACTACTTCAAGAAAGTATATCCCGACATTGATTTTAGCATCAGCCGTAACCAGACGGAGTTGCTGGACTATACCATCTCCAATCTTCAGCAAAATTTGTCGTTGGGTTTCCTGTTCATCTGCATTGTGGCGGTACTCTTCTTGGGGGATGTCAAGTCGCCGTTCATCATCGGCCTGAGCATGGTGGTGTCCATTGTAATCTGTTTCTTGTTCTTCTATCTGTTCAGGATGTCGCTCAATATAATTTCTCTGTCCGGATTGATTCTGGCGTTGGGTATGATGATTGACAGCAGCATCATTGTCACGGAAAATATTTCGCAGTACCGCGAACGGGGTTATTCGTTGAGGCGGGCTTGCGTGGCGGGTACGGGTGAGGTGGTGACGCCGATGCTGAGCTCATCCCTGACCACGGTTGCCGTGTTTGTGCCGCTGATATTTATGAGCGGCATTGCGGGAGCGCTTTTCTATGACCAGGCATTCTCTGTTACGGTGGGGCTGCTGGTTTCCTACTTCACGGGTATCATGCTGCTGCCGGTCCTCTATATGCTGGTCTACCGGACGGGGTTGCGCGGCAGGTCGTGGTTCTCCCGCATCCGCATCAACAATCCGTTGAAGGAACATACGCTGGACCGTTTTTATGATGCGGGCATCGACTGGGTATTTTCCCATAAGACGGTAAGTATCATATTCTGTGTGGTTTCTATTCCTCTTTGTGTCTTTCTGTTTTATTCCATAGCCAAGGAGCGTATGCCGCAGATAGACCAGAATGAACTGATAGTCCACGTGGAATGGAACGAAAATATACATGTGGACGAGAACCGGCATCGTGTGAATGTGCTGTTCGGACAGTTGTTGGACAAGACTGTGGAACAGACGGCTGCCATAGGCCAGCAGGACTATCTGCTGAACCGTGAGCAGGCTCTTTCTTCTTCGGAGGCGGAATTGTATTTCAAGACTTCCTCGCCTGACGGGATTGCTCCCTTGCAGAAACAGGCGGGTGAGTGGCTGACACGGGAATATCCGTTGGCGACAGTCTCCTTTTCTCCACCCGAAACCGTGTTCGAGAAGCTTTTCGTGACCGGGGAGGCCGATGTGGTGGCGGAACTTTATGCCCGCAATAAGGAGAAGGCGCCGGCGGCGGAAGAATTGCGCGGACTGGAACAACAGTTTGCGGAGCTTACGGGGACAGCGCCCGTAGGTATCGCTTTCGAGAACCAGCTCGACATAAGCATCCTGCAGGAAAGGCTGTTGCTCTATGACGTTTCGTATGACGAGCTTTACCGTACGCTGCGGACGGCATTCAAGGAGAACAGCGTAGCTATGCTCCATTCCTACCAGCAATACCTGCCTATCAGCATTGTGGGCGAGGAGCGGACAGTGAATGAGGTGCTGCAGCAGACATTGATACAGACCCGTCCGGACAGTAAGGGCGAAGTGGAGCATATTCCGCTTCGGGAGCTGGTAAAGGTGCGTCCGGCCGAGGATTTGAAAACGATTACGGCAGGACGCAACGGTGAATATATACCGTTCCGTTTCTATGAAGTGGACGATGCTCCGGAGTTGATGGAAAAGGTGAAGCGGGAGGCGGATGCCACGGGTGACTGGGATACGGCCTTTTCCGGCAGTTTCTTCTCCAACCGCCAGATGCTGGACGAGTTGGTGGTGATTCTTTTCATCTCTATCATGCTGATGTATTTCATTCTTGCCGCCCAGTTCGAAAGCTTCGTGCAGCCGCTCATCGTGCTGCTGGAAATCCCGATAGATGTGGCGTTTGCCCTGCTTCTGTTGTGGATATGCGGACATACCTTGAACCTGATGTCTGCCATCGGACTGATAGTGACGTGCGGTATCATCATCAACGACTCCATCCTGAAGCTGGATGCCATTAATGAATTACGGAGGGCTGGTATGCCGTTGCTCGAGGCCATCCACGAGGCGGGGCGCAGAAGGCTCCGGCCCATCATCATGACATCGCTCACCACCATTTTCGCTATGGTTCCGCTGCTGTTCTCGTTCGACATGGGCTCGGAGCTGCAGAAGCCGCTTTCCATAGCGATGATTGGGGCTATGTCTGTAGGAACACTGGTCAGTCTGTTCATCATCCCGTTGATATATTGGTTTATTTATAGAAAAGAAAGAGCATGAAGAAATTAAGTCTTATACTTTTGTTCAGTCTGGGAGCCCTTTCCGCTTTTGCCCAACAGCGGATAACGCTCGATTTGCAGCAGACCATTGCCCTGGCGAATGACAGTTCGCTGGAAGCCTTCCGCACCAAGAACATGTATCTGGCCGGTTATTGGGAATACCGCACCTATAAGGCAAACCGCCTTCCCAGCCTGACGCTGAACATGACTCCGGCACAGTACAACCGCGATATCACCAAGCGTTACGACTCCGAACAGGACCTTGACATCTATCGCAGCCAGCAATCCTTCTATGCATACGGCAATCTTGCCGTCAGACAGAATTTCGACTTGACGGGCGGTACGTTCTATCTGGATACGGAGCTGGGCTATATGCGGAGCTTCGGTGGAAACAAGTATACCCAGTTCACCAGTGTTCCGGTTCGTCTGGGCTACTCGCAGAGTCTGGTCGGTTACAATCCTTTCCGTTGGGAACGCAGGATTGAGCCGCTGAAGTACGAGAAGGTGAAGAAGGAGTATATCTACAATGCAGAGCGGGTGTCCGAGCAGGCCACTACCTATTTCTTTGCGCTTGCCATGGCACAGGCGGAATATGACTTGGCCAAGGACAATGCCGTCTCCACCGATACCCTCTACCGCATCGGCATGCAGCGCTTGAAAATAGCCGCCATCAGCCGTGCCGACCTGCTGACGCTGAAACTCGACGTGGTGAACGCCCGCAATACTTTGCAGAATGCCGCCAGTGCCTTGAAGCGCGCCATGTTTTCGTTGGCATCTTTCCTGAATATGGAGAAGAACACGGATATCAGGGTGTCGCTTCCGGGACGTCCGAGGGCGCTGACCATACCGGTTGATGAGGCTTTGCTGGCCGCTCAAACCAACAATCCGGAATTTCTGGGGCTTCGTCAGGAAGTGCTGGAAGCCGAGCAGACAGTAGACAAGACGAAGAAGGAATCGCGCTTCAACGCCAGCATCAACGCCAGCGTCGGCTTCAACCAGGTGGCAGAGAAATTCGGTGAAGCATACAGGCATCCCATGCAGCAGGAGATGGTGTCGGTCAGTGTCTCCATTCCACTGGTGGACTGGGGCGTGAGGAAAGGCAAATACAACATGGCGAGGAACAATCTGAACGTGGTGAAGACTTCTGCCAGGCAAAGTGAAATCAGCATTGAGGAGGAGGTTATCATGACCGTCAGCGACTTCAACGTCCAGCAAGCCCTCGTCGCCAGTGCCGAAGAGGCCCTCGACCTTGCCATCCTGGCGTATAACGAAACCCGCCAGCGCTTCATTATCGGCAAGGCAGACATCAACAGCCTGACCCTCTCGCTGAACCGCCAGCAGGAAGCGCAACGCAATTACATCTCCGCCTTGCAGGACTACTGGCTGAATTATTACAAGATACGGAAACTGACGTTGCACGACTTTGCCAGCGGATTTTCGCTGTCGGAAAAATTTGATTATAATAACTGATGAAACGAGTTTCTTCCTTCACCGTCATAGTGGCGTTTGTCTGCCTTGCTTTGGTAGGAGTGGCGTTGATACCGCTGCTCCCCGTCAAGCTGAATCCGTCACGCAGCCTGCCCGGCTTCACGGTGGGTTTCAGCATGCCTGGCACTTCGTCGCGGGTGGTGGAGATGGAAGTGACCAGCAAGCTGGAATCCATGCTGGCGCGTATCCGCGGAGTGAAGCGGCTGAACTCCACCTCGGGCAACGGCTACGGCAACATTACTGTGGAGCTGGACAAGCATGCCGATGTCGAGGCAGTCCGCTTCGAAGCTTCCACCATCATCCGGCAGACGTGGCCCCAATTGCCCGAAGGTGTCAGCTATCCCACCATTCACATGAAAGTGCCCGACGAGAACGCCTCACGCCCTTTCATGTCCTTCACACTGAATGCCCCTTCCACTCCGATATTGATTCAGCAGTATGCCGAGGAGCATATCAAGCCGCGGCTGGCAAATATTCCGGGTATCTATAAGGTGGAACTCAGCGGTGCCACGCCCATGGAGTGGAGACTGGAATATGACAGTGAACAGTTGCGCTTGCTGGGTGTGACCCTATCGGACATCAGCGAGGCAGTACAGCGGCATTACCGGAAGGAATTTCTGGGTACGCACAATGTGGATACAGGTAACGGTAGCCGGGAATGGATACGCCTGGCACTGGTGCCGGAGAGCAACTCCCTTGGTTTTAATCCTGCTGCCATCACCGTGACGGCTACCGACGGGAAACTGCTCCGCTTGGACGAACTGGTGTCGGCTGTCCGTATGGAGGAGGAGCCGCAAAGCTATTACCGCATCAATGGGTTGAATTCCGTCTATCTATCCATTACTGCGGAAGAAACTGCCAACCAGTTGCAACTGAACCGTGCCGTGATGGACGAGATGGAAGCTGTTCGGCAGGTACTTCCTGTCGGATATGAAGTGCATACCAGCTATGATGCGACCGAGTACATACGGGAAGAACTGGACAAGATTTACTTCCGTACCGGTTTGACGGTACTCATCCTGCTTGTATTCGTATGGCTCATTACTCGTAAGTTGAAATATCTTTTTCTGATAGTTACCAGCCTGGCTGTAAATATAGCGGTGGCACTTATCTTCTACTACCTCTTCGGACTTGAGATGCAGCTTTATTCGCTGGCGGGTATCACTGTCTCGCTGAATCTGGTGATAGACAGCACCATTGTCATGACCGACCACATTCTGCATCGGCGTAATCTCAAGGCCTTCCTGTCGGTGTTGGCGGCAACCCTCACTACGATGGGTGCGCTTGTTATCATTTTCTTCCTTGACGAGAAGATACGGCTCAACCTGCAGGACTTTGCAGCGGTAGTGATCATCAATCTGGCTGTTTCCTTGATGGTGGCATTGTTCTTTGTTCCGTCGATGATTGAGAAGATAGGACTGGTGAGGCGGATTACGGGGAAGAAGAGGCGTCTTGTCTTGCCGGGGCTGACGCAAACATTCAAAACAAGGTTGGGACGGATTTTCAGACGTTTCCCCGTTTATTTCTCCTGCTGTTACTCTGCTCTCATCCGTTTTCTGTGCCGTTGGCGCTGGGCTGTATGCCTGCTGTTACTGTTGGGTTTCGGTCTGCCCGTTTTTCTGTTGCCCGACAAACTGGAAGGAGGGGGAAAATGGGAAGCTGCTTACAATAAGGTATTCGGTTCGGATACCTATAAGGAGTCGGTGAAACCCGTTGTGGACAAGGCGCTGGGCGGCAGCTTGCGGCTTTTCATACAGAAGGTGTACGAAGGCAGTTACTTCACCCGTAATGAGGAGGTGGTGCTCTATGCCAACGCCAACCTTCCCAATGGCAGCACCCTCGAGCAGATGAACACTTTGATGAAACGTATGGAGACCTACCTCAGCCGGTTCAAGGAAATCAGGCAGTTTCATACTTCCATCTACAGCCCCCGGCGTGCCAGTATGCAGATTTATTTCAAGAAGGAAGCCCGGAACAGCGGTTTCCCCTATACACTGAAAGCCAATATGATAAGCAAGGCGCTGGAACTGGGAGGCGGCAGCTGGGGCATCTACGGATTGCAGGACCAGGGGTTCAGTAATGACGTCCGCGAGAGTGCCGGCTCCTACCGCATCAGGATGTACGGCTACAACTACGACGAACTCTATGAGTGGGCGGAGAAGCTGAAGGCCAAGCTGCTGACGCACCGGCGTATCAAGGAAGTGCTCATCAATTCGGAGTTCTCCTGGTGGAAGGATGACTATCAGGAATTCTACTTCAACCTGAACAAGGAGCGCATGGCGCAAGAGGGCATCGACGCGCAAGTGCTTTTCTCTGCGGTGCGCCCCATCTTTGGCAAGAATCTGGAGATTGGTTCGGTAGCGGCCGAGCAGGGGATGGAGAAAATCAAGCTCTCTTCCCGCCAGTCTGCCGAATATGACATCTGGGCAATGCAGTTCTTTCCCTATGGAGTAGGAAACGGCAAGCATTACAAACTTTCCGAACTGGCTACTGTGGAAAAGGGACAGATGCCGCAGGAGATTGCCAAAGAAAACCAGCAGTACCGCCTCTGCCTGCAATACGAATATATCGGCTCCAATGAGATGGGCAACAAGATACAGAAACGTGACCTGGAGGAGTTCAACAAACTGTTGCCGATGGGTTATACAGCCGAGTCGGACAGCAACAGTTGGTCATGGGGCGAGAAGGACAACCGCCAATACCTGCTTCTGCTGGTGGTGATAGCCATCATCTTCTTTACGACCAGCGTTCTGTTCAACTCCCTGAAGCAGCCGCTTGCCATCATCTTTGTGATTCCGGTTTCTTATATCGGGGTATTTCTTACTTTCTATTGGTTCCGGCTGAACTTCGACCAGGGCGGTTTTGCCTCGTTCGTCCTGCTGTGCGGCATCACGGTGAATGCCAGCATCTATATCCTGAACGAGTACAACAGCATCCGACGTCGTTTCCCCCGTCTTTCCGCTCTTCGTGCCTACGTCAAGGCGTGGAATGCGAAGGTCGTTCCTATTTTCCTCACGGTAGTTTCTACCATTCTGGGATTTATCCCTTTCATGATAGGTGAGGACAAGGAAGCTTTCTGGTTTCCATTGGCGGCGGGTACCATTGGCGGACTGGTGATGTCCGTCATCGGTATCTTCTTTTTCCTGCCGGTTTTTGTGCTGAAACAGCGTGATTTTCTTAGGAAATGATTACTTTTGCTCGATTTTGTTACCTGAATGGATACTTGAATTTTAAATATGGAAAGTGCGGAGT
>ULYK01036710.1_pt1 | contig 16930 bp, 10 predicted proteins | sample 1962061 | NCBI WGS metagenome assembly ULYK01 (sample SAMEA4835860, study PRJEB28245) | human gut metagenome | biome: gut microbiome; material: fecal sample | place: Denmark | collected 2008
GCCACTCCTTATTATTATAAAGTATATCTCGCCGAACATGACGTCGTGACGGAAATGGCCCCGACGGAACGCGCTGTCCTTTTCCGCTTCACTTTCCCGGAAAATGAACATTCTTATATCATAGTGGACGCTTTCGACAAAGGCTCGTATGTCAAAGTGATTCCGGAGGAAAACAAGATTATCGGCTATACCACCCGCAATAGCGGAGGAGTTCCCGAAAACTTCAAGAATTACTTTATCATCGAGTTCGACAAGCCTTTCACATACAAAGCAACAGTAGCCAATGGCAATCTTCAAGAAAACGTTACCGAACAAACAACTGACCACGCCGGAGCTATTATCGGTTTCCGGACACATAAGGGCGAACAGGTGCACGCAAGGATTGCTTCTTCTTTTATCAGCTTCGAACAGGCGGCTGTCAACATGAAAGAACTGGGCAAGGACAATATCGAGCAAGTAGCCAAGAAAGGAAAAGAAGCATGGAACCAGGTATTAGGAAAAATTGAAGTGGAAGGCGGCAATCTGGATCAATATCGTACATTCTATTCCTGTTTATACCGTTCACTCCTGTTCCCGCGCAAGTTCTACGAACTGGACGCGAACGGCCGGCCGATTCATTACAGTCCATACAACGGACAAGTATTGCCGGGATATATGTATACCGACACAGGTTTTTGGGATACGTTCCGATGTCTGTTCCCGTTACTGAATCTGATGTATCCTTCGGTTAACAAGGAGATGCAGGAAGGGCTTATCAACACATATAAAGAAAGCGGGTTCTTCCCCGAATGGGCAAGTCCGGGACACAGAGGATGTATGGTAGGTAATAATTCTGCTTCTGTTCTGGTAGATGCTTACATGAAAGGCGTGAAAGTGGACGATATAAAAACGCTGTATGAAGGATTGCTGCATGGAACAGAGAATGTACATCCTGAAGTATCTTCAACAGGACGCTTGGGACATGAATATTATAACAAGCTGGGATATGTACCATACGATGTGAAAATCAACGAGAATGCAGCACGTACACTGGAATATGCATACGACGACTGGTGTATCTACAAACTGGCAAAAGAACTGAAACGCCCGAAAAAAGAGATCAATCTTTTTGCAAAGCGTGCCATGAATTACAAAAATCTCTTCGACAAGGAGTCTAAATTAATGCGCGGACGCAATGAAGACGGTACATTCCAGTCACCATTCTCTCCATTGAAATGGGGCGATGCCTTTACAGAAGGAAATAGCTGGCACTACACCTGGTCTGTGTTCCATGATCCGCAAGGGCTAATCGACTTAATGGGCGGAAAAGAGATGTTCGTCACTATGATGGACTCCGTTTTTGCCGTACCTCCCGTATTCGATGACAGTTACTATGGACAGGTGATTCATGAAATTCGCGAAATGACCGTTATGAATATGGGTAATTATGCACACGGCAATCAGCCTATCCAGCACATGATTTATTTATATGATTATGCAGGCCAGCCCTGGAAAGCCCAGTACTGGTTGCGCCAAGTCATGGACAGAATGTACACTCCGGGGCCTGACGGTTATTGCGGTGACGAAGACAACGGACAAACTTCCGCCTGGTATGTATTCTCTGCATTAGGTTTCTATCCTGTTTGTCCGGGAACGGATGAATATATCGTAGGCGCTCCTTTATTCAAGAAAGCCACACTTCATTTTGAGAATGGCAACAGTTTGGTGATTGATGCCCCGAACAACAGTAAAAAGAACTTCTATGTCAATTCGATGAACGTAAACGGCACTGACTATACTAAAAATTATCTTCGCCACGAAGAATTATTCAAAGGTGGTATCATCAAAGTAGATATGAGTAATCAACCGAATATGAACAGAGGTACGAAAGAAGAAGATATGCCTTATTCTTTCTCTAAAGAGCAATAATCCTTTATTCAATAGTGTGCCGCTATTTCAATTGCTGTCCTTCAGTTCACTTCTGAAAGCGGCTATTCATTGAGATTTCGACTAAAAGTGGTAGTCTGAAAGTAAACTTCTTTGCTTTCAGGCTATTTTTCAATAAGTTTTCACTACTTTTGCTCAACAAACATCTACAAATCATGGAAGAAAAAATTGACTTTGCAAAAGTCCCTTATCAATATTCGATGTGCCTTAACCGACAATGCCCCCAAGCAGGTACCTGCCTAAGACAACTTACAGAACAAAGCGTACCGGAAAACATAGAGCACTGGATTATCATCAGTCCCAAATATCTGTCTACCGTGAAAGGCGGCTGTCCCCATTACCGTTCCAGTACAAAAGTACGATACGCCCAAGGATTCATCGGAATCTTAGAGAATCTACCTTATAAACAAATGCAAACCGTTATCCTGCACCTAATGAACTATTTAGGACGCAGAACCTACTATCGTGCCCGTAAAGGCGAACGTTTACTCTCTCCTTCCGAACAACAGCATATACTGAATATCCTCAGAAACTGCGGAGTTACCACCACACAAGAATTTGATGCATACGTTGAAGACTATGACTGGTAATCCGGTCTCTCAATTGACATAACTGCAACACAGCATTGGCACAACTGTGCCACGGGCTTGTCACAACAATGACACCGTGGTGGCACAACTGTGCCAAGCCCATGTCACAACTCTTAAATGAGAAGCACTGCAATGATAGTACAAAGGGATTTACACACGAAATCATAATACTCTTAATTATATAAAGAAAAAAAGATAAATTAGACTAAGTGTTTATTGCGTTAGCATTGTTTTATTTATAAAAGAAGAAAATAAGACTTCTTTTATTAGTTCAATAATTTTTATACAACCATTAAATTAAATGTATGGAAAGCAATCATTCTATTCAAAAGTCGAACTTACTTCGAGCTTTATTGGTTTTAATTTTCATGGCAATCCCATTACAATGGGCTACCGCACAGTTGACATTATCAACTACACGCACAAACTTAGGAACTGTTATTAAACAGATACAGTCCCAGTCTAAGTATCAATTCTTTTATAACGACAAGTTATCTGCCACCCAAGTAGAGGCAGTGAATGTAAAAGATGCTTCTTTAGAACAAGTCCTCAACTCTCTTCTGAGCGGAACAAGCATTTCGTACAAGGTAGAAGACAATATTGTATACCTGTCAGAAAAAAATGCACAACAAACCAACCAACAACAAGTTGGCCAGGAACACACGATTACCGGACAAGTCATCGATACTAAAGGAGAAATGCTGATTGGTGTCAGTATCCTGCAAAAAGGAACAAGTAATGGTACCATTACAGACATGGATGGCAATTATACCCTCAAGGTCAGCGGTGAACAGCCTGTATTGGTATTTTCCTATATAGGATATAAGACATTAGAGATTCCGGGCAACAAACCGACTCTCAATGTCACGATGTCGGACGATACTCAAGTTATCGATGAAGTCGTCGTTACCGCATTAGGTATCAAACGCGAAAAGAAAATGCTGGGATATGCAGTTCAGGAAATAAAAAGCGACCAGCTGAACAAGACCGGAGATCCTTCTGTGACAAGCGCTTTGCAAGGAAAAGTGGCAGGTCTTCAGATGAATACGGCAGGTACAGGTTTGGGAGGTTCCACCAAGATTACGATTCGTGGTAATTCCTCCTTATCAGACAATAACCAACCTTTATGGATTATCGATGGTGTGCCTTTCAGCGACAACAACAGTTCTGACGCTTCTTACTATGGCGGTGTAGACCGTGGCGGTGCCTCTGTCGACATTAATCCCGATGACATCGAAACCATTTCTGTACTGAAAGGTCCGAATGCTGCCGCTCTCTACGGTTCACGTGCCGGTAATGGTGTCATCCTGATAACAACCAAAAAAGGTTCAAAAAAAGAAGGATTCGGTGTTCGTTATAGCGGGAACTTCACATGGAGCACAGTAGCTGAAACACTGAAAATGCAGGAACGCTACGGTCAAGGAACAGACGGTGTTTACAATAAGGCTGCGAGCAGTAGTTGGGGTAGCGAATTGGATGGACACATGGTAGAAGCCTGGAACGGAGAACAACGTGCTTATTCTAAGTATGGAAACAAACTGGAAGATTATTTCAACACCGGTTTTGCCCACAACCATAATGTGTCTATCAGTAATGTAACCGACAAGTCTCATTTCCGTGCATCTTTCGGCAGTTCTAACAATAAAGGTTTATTCCCGAACGAGAAATTGGATAAGATAAATATTGACCTGAACGCCGGTGCAGAAATGAACCAATATCTCTCTATGGAAGGAAAAGTCTCCTTATCACGAACCAAGGCAGAAGATCGTCCCTATTTCGGAAGTTATGGAGTTATTGCACAGTTAATCGGTATTCCGCACAACGTGTCTTTGGATGATTTAAAGAATTATTCAACAGAAAACTCCGCACACGTGAATTGGGCAGGCCCGAACCCCGGATTGGAAAATCCATATTACGTACAAGACCAGCGCCATAATTCTGACGAACGTTGGAGAGCTTTCGGATACTACAACGCAAAAATCAACTTTACCGACTGGTTACACTTTAGCGCCAAATATGCATTCGACTATTACCGTACACGTGTTCAAAGCACCGACTTATCGAACGGTATCGGTAAAACTATCGAAAACATTACCGATGACCGTATGAGCCGCAGTGAGGAAAACTTCTTTGAGTCAAATGCAGAATTTATCCTTGCCGGAGACAACCGTATCGGAGAAAATTTCCGTATCGGCTACACAGTAGGTGCCAACTTCATGTATCAGAAATTTGAGACCTTGTCGGCTGAAACAAAAGACATGGTAAACAAGAACCAATGGATATTCAATGCCGCAAACATTCTGAACAGTGCTGCTGAAGCTGGACACGAACGCGCTACCAACTCTGTATTTGCATCTGCACAACTTGCATGGAAAGAGTATTTGTCAATGGACTTGACTGCACGTAACGACTGGTCGTCCACATTACCCTCCAGCAACCGTTCATTCTTCTATCCATCTGCAAACTTAAGTTTCATCATAACAGATTTTCTTCGTTCATTAGACAAGACATTACCTTCATGGCTCACATTTGCCAAAGTTCGCCTATCTGCCGCACAAGTAGGTAAAGATACAGAACCATACAACCTGTATAATACATTGAGCTATGCATTCAGCAACGGAGTGCTCAATATCACAAAATCTGATATTAAAAAGAATGACCAGTTGAAGCCGGAGATTTCCTCCTCGTATGAAGCCGGTTTGGATATGAAATTCCTCAATAATCGTCTGGGATTCGACTTCACTTATTACAACAGCCGTACCAAGAACCAGATCATGAAAGTCCCTGCACCGGCTCCTTGGAGTGGTGGTAAAATGATTAACTCCGGTTTAATTGTCAACCAAGGATTCGAATTCATGCTATATTCTACTCCTGTACAAACGAAAGATTTCACGTTCGATTTGAATATCAACTTATCCAGGAATGTATCTAAAGTAAAAGAACTGGCAGATGGCGTTGATTATCTCTTCTTCAATGGAGATGCAAATTTCCCAATCAATGTCGGTACACGCGTAGGACACCGCTTGGGTGAAATTTATGCCAAAAACCTGTACAAGCGTGATGAAAACGGTAATATGATAGTTAATAAACAAGGTCGTCCGACCAAGGTCTCCGGTGAAGACGCTTTCCAATACACATTGGATCATCCGATCGGTAATATTGAACCGGACTTATTAATGTCCGTTTCTCCATCATTCACCTACAAAGGATTTACTCTTTCTGCATTGTTCGATATGAAATTTGGTGGTGACATTGTTTCTGTATCCGAGGCAATGGCAACCAGCACAGGATTGGCAGCACGCACCGCTAATCGTGGTAATGCAGAGAATGGCTGGAAAATCGTTGCTCCGGGTGTGACCGCCGACGGTACTGTAAACTCAACAGCTATGAACGCTCAAAGGTATTACACATCAATGAGTGGTATGGCCGAAGAATTCGTATACGATGCTTCATTCATCAAATTGAAAGAATTGTCATTAGGTTATTCTTTCCCGAAATCCATACTGAAGAAGACTCCTTTAACTTCACTGAACGTAGCATTCGTAGCCCGTAACTTGGCTTACCTGATGAAACATACACCGGGAACAAGTCCCGAAGGAGGTTATGACACAAGTATGTTCTCTCAAGCTATCGATTATATGTCTGTTCCTTACACACGTACATTCGGTCTTTCTATTAATCTTGGTTTCTAATCTAAACATAAAAAGAAGTTATGAAATTCTATTATAAAACACTTGCATTCGCATCTCTACTTGCTCTAGCAGCTTGCTCAGATTTTGATGAAATGAACACCAACCCGTACGAACCTCCTTATTCACCGGGTACTTCTAATACCGATGTAAGTCCTGAAGGCATTGATATTGATTATGAACTGCCTGAAGCTGATATAAAAGCATTAAAAGAAGCAGAAACTTCAATTGGTAGTTTGTTCCGTAATCTAACGAATGAGGGACCTTACAATGATTATCAGGTAACCACCAACTTAACTCATGACATTTATGCCGGCTATATGGCAAATACATCTGCCGGTTTCCATGAAAAAGCCTGCACATACGTATATACTGACGACTGGTCCAGAAACAGATGGGATCATTTCTATAATGACCGTACTGCAAACGAATATGCACAAATTATCAAAGTCTGTCATTTCGTCAATAAAGACAAATACTGGAACGAGTTCTACGTAACCCGTATTTATTATGCATTCCTCATTTCTATGCAGACAGATACATACGGTGATATTCCATTGTCGTACTACATAAAAGGAATGTTACCCCCGACACAGTATATTTCATATACCAGCCAAAAGGATGTGTACGATGCTATGTTCAAACTGCTGGATGAAGCTATCACCAACATCAAACCCGACAAAGGTTTGAACTGGGGAGAAGGAAAAGGAAGTAATGACCGTTGCTATGGAGGCGACATCAACAAATGGTTACGCTTTGCCAATACTTTACGTTTGCGTCTGGCGCTTCGTATTTCAAATGTCGATCCGGATCGTGCCCAAGAAGAAGGGAAAAAAGCAATCGAGAGTACTTATGGTTTGATGCAAAGCAATGCAGACAACATGAGAACTGTACCGAAAGTTGCCCCTATCGACAAAGGTGGTGAAGGAGGCGGCGGATCTGAAAATATCCATGCGCTGATATTCGGTTGGGGAGCGCAAATGGTTATGTCGAAAGATTTGGAAAAGGCCTATAAAAATGAATCTGAAGTATTAGATCCCCGATGCGAAATACTGTGGTGGCGCCCAAGTCCATTTTCAGATCTTAAGGAAGCCAAAGAAAGCAATAAGGACTTTGCCGGATGTCCGATTGGTAATATGGATGTACAAGGAGAGGACGCGACAAAAAGTTACTCTCCTGTAAGATGTAATAAACTGATAAGTTCGGATCATAATAATTTAGATGATAACTATTGGTTTAGCGAACCTCGCGAACTGGTTTGGATGAGCTATGCGGAGAGTCGGTTCATGTTGGCAGAAGCTGCTCTCAGAAATTGGACGACAGGCTCAGTTGAGCAATATTATATTGACGGAATTAGAGCGTCCATGGATTACTATAATATTGATGAGGCTAAAAAACAAGCCTATATTGACGGATTGAAGAACAAACAAGATGTATCCGGAAGTGACAAGGAGAAAGCCTTGAAAGAGATCATCACCCAAAAATGGATTTCGATCTTCCCGAACGGCAATGAAGGTTGGGCAGAATTCCGCCGTACAGATTATCCTGAATTGCTGAATATCGAAGAAAACAACTCGGACGGTGACGTGCCTGAAGGTAAGTTCATCAAACGGATCAAATACCCTCAAAGTGAATCCTTTAACCCCAACCGGCCGATGGGCGACAACCAGGGAACGAAAATCTGGTGGGATGTGGCAGATACAAATAATGACAATGGTCAACGTGTACAGCCAAACAACTTCCGATAATCAGTCACTAACAAAGTGCTAAAACTCTTTGTGCCAAAGCCTGAAAAAATCTAATGACAGGAACTTGTCTTCTTAGATAGAATCAAAAAAACAGTAGATTGGGAACTTCTCCTTTAATCTACTGTTTTTTTCAACTAAATCACTCCACTTGTTCTTTCGGATAATTCACCAAATACAACGTCTTCGTCGCACGAGTAAACGCCGTATACAACCAACGAAAGTAATCGGGAGTCAAGTATTCATCCGTCATATATCCCTGATCCAGGAACACATTCTGCCACTGGCCACCTTGTGCCTTATGACAAGTGACCGCATACGCATACTTCACTTGTAACGCATTATAATGTGGGTCAGCTTTCATCTTCTTCATCCGGTCACGTTTATTGGGAATATCGATATAATCTTCCAGCACTGTGTAAAATAACCGGTCATTATCCGCTTTCGGTAATGCAGGCGAATCTGAATGTAGAGTATCCAACAACAAATTAGCATCCAATTCAAAATCATTCTGATCGGGAAATCTGAGAGTGACTTCCGCAAAACGGAAGCCGTACATTTCACGGGTACGACGGACACGGCGAACAATTGCAATCTCTCCGTTGGCTATGAAATCCATTTCTTTATATTTCTCCGTCCAATAATAATTATTCTTGGCTACCATTAACATATCTCCGGAATTCAATTCATCTTCCCGCCAAAGTATCTGCGCACGTATTCCATTATTATATAAGTTCGCGCGTTTATTAGAGCGACAAATCACAATCGTCTCATCCATTCCGTCATGGTCATAACAATCGGTCAGCTTTTCTATCAATTCTACTCCCGGAACGACTTGTATATCCGGAAAGCCGGTCACTTTTATCTTTGGTAACGAATAGCATTCATCTGCTGCTATCAATTGCCGCAATTGAGTCGCATTCCACAAGATGCCGGATTGTTGCACCTGACGAACTACTTGAGTCAAATCGACCTCACGAACTTCAAGTCCATATCCTTTCAATGCATCGGCAAACAACGCGGGACTTAACTCCTCTCCCACCGGCGGAAGCTGTGCCGTATCTCCCATTAACAAAAGACGGCAACCTTGTCCCGAATACACGAACTGCACCAAGTCATCCAACAAACGTCCCGTACCGAATACACTGCCCGACAACCCTTCATTAGAAATCATCGAAGCCTCATCAACAATAAACAAAGTATTTGTAGCAAGATTGTCATTAATCGAAAAATTACTGATTTCATTAGAAAAAGACTGTTGTCTATATATTTTCTTATGGATAGTAAAGGCAGAATGTCCCGCATAGGCCGAAAAAACTTTTGCCGCACGTCCCGTTGGAGCCAGTAAAACAGACTTTTGCTGCAACTGGTTCATCGTTTTCACCAATGCCCCTACTAGAGATGTTTTACCAGTACCGGCATAGCCTCTGAGGATGAAAACTTCATCCGCCAAGGTAGACAGAAGAAACTCTGAAAGAGATTTTACAGCAATTTCCTGCTCTAAAGTTGGTTCATAAGGAAAATTTTCCTTAATTTGCCTTTCTAAATAGTTATTTATCATTTTTGTACGAGAAAAAAGTTCGAGGAACTATCGTATTTAAATATATTTATTCTATTTTTGCGATGCGAATATAACAACTAAAAACATAATTTATCATGAAAACAGTATTTAATATTGTATTAGTGCTCTGTGCTGCTGCACTGATTTACATCTGCTACAACAGCATCATGGGTCCTATCAATTTTGAAAACGCAAAAAAAGACAGAGAAAAAGCAGTCATTGCCCGTCTAATTGACATCCGTAAAGCACAGCAGGAATACCGTATGCTCCACCACGGAATGTATGCTCCTAAATTGGACACATTGATTGACTTCGTTAAGAATCAGAAGTTGCCGTTCGTTATGAAAATCGGACAATTGACAGACAAGCAGTTGGAAGACGGATTAACTGAAAAGAAAGCAATGTCGATCATCGAAAAAGCTAAGAAGACCGGCAGATATGACGAAGTTAAGAAATGGGGACTTGAAAACTTCAAACGTGACACTATGTGGGTAGCTGTATTGGATACTATCTATCCGAAAGGATTCAATCCGGATTCTATGAAATTTATCCCTCATGGAAATGGCGCTCAATTCGAAATGAATGTTAGAAACGATACCGCTAAATCCGGTGCTCCTGTATACTTGTTCGAAGTAAAAGCTCCATACGATACTTATTTGAGCGGACTCGACAAACAGGAAATTATCAACCTGAAAGACTTAGATTCCAAATTAGGTAAATACAGTGGTTTGATGGTAGGTTCTATCGACACTCCAAACAATGGTGCTGGTAACTGGGAATAATGATTGATTTTACTAAATCAAAACAATATACTTTATCCATCCGTCTTAGTACGGATGGATTTTCTTTTTCTATCTATAACCCGATTCACGACGACTCCTTCTCAGTGATAGAAAAGGAGATTGATACGTCTTTATCTCTTACAGCCAATCTCAAGGCTGTGTTTCACGAATTGGACTTCTTAGGTCATTCTTACAAACGGGTAAACATCATGCTGGCTAGCAAGCGTTTTACGATAGTGCCATTGGATTTGTTTGAAGAAGAGCAGGCCGACCTTTTATTCTATCACAACCATCAGAAGCGGGAAAATGAAACGGTCATTTACAATATTCTGAAAAAGAATAATGTAGTTATTGTCTTCGGTATAGACAGAAGCGCATACTCTTTTCTAACCGAACAATACCCCGAAGCTCGTTTTTATTCTCAATCGACTCCGCTCATTGAATATTTCTCCGTAAAAAGCAGACTGGGCAATAGCAAGAAAATGTATGTTTCCGTACGTGAGGAAGGCATCGACATCTATTGTTTCGAACGGGGACATCTACTGCTTGCTAATTCTTTCGAGTGCTCCCATACAGAAGATCGTATTTACTATTTGCTGTATGCGTGGAAACAATTAGAATTCAACCAGGAACGGGATGAGCTTCATCTCACCGGAACCCTTCCCGACAAAGAAATTCTGATGAACGAACTTAGAAAATTCATCTTACAGGTATTCATCATGAATCCTGCAACTAATATTGACATGCAAGCCTTATTAACATGCGAGTAATCAGCGGTATTTATAAACGAAGAAGATTTGATGTGCCCCGAACCTTTAAAGCACGTCCTACGACAGATTTTGCCAAAGAGAATCTGTTTAATGTACTCAACAATTATATTGATTTCGAGGAAGGAGTCACTGCACTCGATTTGTTTGCCGGAACAGGCAGTATCAGTATCGAACTGGTATCCAGAGGCTGCGACCGCGTTATCAGTGTTGAGAAGGAGCCGGCTCACTATTCATTCATCTGCAAGATTATGAAGGAAGTGCAGACTGACAAATGTCTGCCGATACGGGGAGATGTATTCAAGTTTATCAATAACAGTCGCGAACAGTTTGACTTTATCTTTGCTGATCCTCCTTACGCCCTAAAAGAACTGGAAACCATACCGGAGTTAATCTTCAAGAATAACCTTCTCAAAGAAGACGGATTATTTGTACTGGAACATGGAAAAGATAATAATTTTGAAGAGAACCCTCACTTCATTGAAAGAAGAGTTTACGGAAGTGTTAACTTCTCTCTCTTCAGATAAGATTTCACCACAGAATAACATTTAAAGTAGCGGAGCCAACAGACGAACAACAGACTCCGCTGCCTTCTGCCTCCATGAACGCCTTACCCAGTTTTTCAAGAATATCTGCGTGCTTTCGCGCTGATCCTGAAGGAATATTTCTTTCATCTCAAGCGCTGTCTCCACATCATACATGAAAGCATTCACCTCAAAATTATGCTCAAAGCTGCGGAAGTCCACGTTAGTGGAACCAACCGTAGAAAGCATATCATCCGAAACCATTAATTTAGAATGCAGGAATCCCTTTTTATAAAAGAAAACCTTAACGCCCGCCTGCATCACATCCCGCAGATAGGAACGCGACCCAAGATGTGTAATCCAGTTATCAGCACGTTCCGGCAACATAAGACGCACATCCACTCCTGATAAAGCTGCAGTTTGCATAGCTGCCAATATTTGTTCCGTCGGCAAGAAATAAGGAGTCTGCATATAGAAGTACTTTTTCGCACCGGTAATTGCCACGGTCAATCCCTGCATAATCTCCTTCCATGGACCGATAGGTTCACTTGTGACTATCTGCACAAGAGAAGTTCCGCAAGAATCTATTTTCGGGAAGTAACGGGAAGCTGTAATCAACGTACGGTCCACAAAATACCAGTCGAGCAGGAAAGCCGTCTGTAGACCATGCACCGCTTTGCCTTCGAGCATAATATGCGTATCACGCCATATTCCCCAAGAAAAGCCACGCATATAGCGTTCGGCAAGATTCATTCCGCCAACAAAGCCCACACGCCCGTCAATCACTACAATTTTTCTATGATTCCTATAATTTACCCGGCTGGTAAACAAAGGGAAACGCACTTTCAGGAAGCTTCTCACCTCAATGCCTGCATTACGCATTTCCTCGAAAAAACGATTGGGTACGTGCCAGCACCCCACATCGTCATAGATTACCCTAACTTCAACTCCCTGCGAGGCCTTTTCTATCAATACATCCCTCACCAGACGACCAATGGCGTCATCCTCAAAGATATAATATTCCATGTGGATATGCTGTTTCGCCTTCTGAAGTTCGCGCAATAATGCCTGTAACTTGGTGTAGCCTTCCGTATAGACAGACACCCTGTTCCCTTCGAAAGGAAAAGCCTGATTGGTATGACGAAAAAGCTGGATGAGACGGGAGTATTCATAGGGAATATCGGAACAGTCCTGCGCCAAGTATTCCGCCATAGGTTTCTTCAACAAGCGGTCGTAGCTCTTTTGTCCGATTATACGCTCCCGACGCTGACTCCGGCCGAAGAAAAAGTAAAAGACAAGCCCCACAATAGGCAGGAAAAGCAAGATGAGTATCCAAGCCATAGTCTTGACAGGATTCCGATTGTCAAGAATGATAATGACAATCGTACTGATAATGGCTCCGAAATAGAGTATATCAAAAGCCACAGTTGCTATCTGACTCACTATATAGTTCCAATCAATCATAGAAATCTCCTTCTTTATAGAGCTACGGAACAACAAATATAAAGTAAATTATCGGATAAACAAAAAAGTCCCGGTGACAACTCATCATCGCAGCACCGGGACTTCACTATTCTATATTTGCTATGGCTTAGAAACGCATAGGCCGCATTCCGCCACCGCGAGGACCATGACCACCACCGTCAAAACCTCCGTGACGCATATTTCCGCGAGCTTCTTTATTTCCGAAGATATTCAGGCGATAGATAAAATGAAGCATACAATAGCTATTTACACCATTATATTCAGAAACAGAACGCATATCGGCAGTCAATGAACGGCTGATATTAGTCTGTTGCTTCAATATATCATAAATCTCAAAACTGATTGTTGCCGCATTACCTTTAAGGAAACTCTGAGCAATTTGTGCATTCCAGATAAGCTCATTTCTGTTCATACTGGCATCCCGATAGCCGCGGCGAGCATTGTTCGTGATATTGGTAGACAATGACATATTCCAAGGCATATTGATATTCGTACTGGCACCATAACCAAAAGTGTACGGTTCCTGGTTATTCTCCGGACGCAACTTATTCTTCTCAAAGTTATAATTTATAGAACCGTTCACCGTAAACTCAAACCAGTCATTCCGAAAAGTACCTCTCACATCTTCCCCTAAATTCAATGTAGTACTTGTATTCTTATCGTTTACAGTTGTCTGTTGATTATACAGATAAGCAACCGCATTCGTATATCCGACACGAGAGAAAGTACTGACAGTAAATCGTTTATCCTTCAAAGCCGTATTAAATCCGAACATTCCCGACGCATTCCAGTTACCATTGATATTTTCCGGTTTCACAGTAACTCCACCGGTAGCCTGATTATAAGTAGTACCATTGGTAATGCTATTCTGGGTAGCATTGAAGAAAGCATGTGCCACTATCCCCTGCTGTCTGTCCGCGTTATAAGTATTATAGAACAAACGCATATTATGAGAGAAAGAAGGTTTCAATCCCGGGTTACCCATACGGATATTCAGCGGGTTTGAGTCATCGGTGATATCCAACAAATTCTCCATACTTGGCTGGCTCGCACGTCCGCGATAAGTAAAGCGCAATTGGCTCACCTTCGAGAAACGATAACGGAAATCAATATTCGGGGCAAAGTTGAAGACTGACCGCTTCACAATAGTATCAAGTTCCGATTTCTTATAAGTCAACGTAGTATTCTGCGGTTGCAGAGAGACTCCGACATTAAATCTATATTTTTCTCTGATAAGATTCAACCCTGCATTTATATCATGATTATAATAATTATACTTGGCATATTTACTCAAATCCTGATCCCTGTTATTCTCATATCCCAGAGGAAGTTCGTCACCAAAATGCCAGTCCCAAACCTGACCTTTGTCAGCATCCGGTATCAGATCATAGGTGCTTCTGTCGCTTTCACTATATTTATATTGGAATTTATAACGGAACTGCAAAAAAGTAGCTTTCGCTATCGGTTCGTTATAAGTCAATTCTGCCGTGTAATCATAGTTCTTCGTAGGAGATGTGGTATACCGCCTGTTATCATCATCCGGCTTTCCGGCCACTGCGTCAAAATAGCGCGTCAATGCCTCACTAAACGACTCACTATCATTATCACCATAACTGAATGTACCACGGAATGTAATGTTACGTCCCAGACTGTTCAACCTCCTGTTCAACTGCAAAGAAGCATTAGCCGAAAGACTCTTACTCTCTGACATAGATTCACTGTTACTCGCATTTACACGGATATCCTTCAAAGGGTCATCCTCACTATCCCATACCACCTTATTCAAAAAAGCATTCGGATTAGACACAAGGTTAAAAGGGTCCTCATTAAACGTTCCCGATTCTGAAATCGAATACCCATCAGATTTTCCATAAGAAAAATTAGGACGGAAAATAATGTTAGTCAACGTATCCGGTTTCCATTCCAGACGAAAATCGGCATTAAAGTTAGTATTCTTATTACGACCTTTACTGTTCGAATTAGAATAGGAGTTGCCATTCTGCAAGAAACGTTCCGAATAATTAGTAGATATAGCGTCTCTGTCACTAAAATTATAACGGGCACTACCGCCTAGTTCCAGTTTATCCGTCTGGGTGGCAAAGTTTGCACCGAGCATCTTAGTGGCGGTCAAACCGTTGCTATTCCGGAACCGGGGTCGGCCTCCTCCGCCCGAAAATCCCTGGTCATTCACGTTATTGGCTGATCCTATCAATGAGAACTGACTGTTTTCAACAAAACGGTTCAGCATTACATTACTTGAATAACGGCTTTCAGTCCCGCCTGCCACATTCGCGTTACCGAACCATCCCTGGTTCATTCCTTTCTTCACCTTCAAGTCAAGAACCGTCTCCTCCTCTCCGTCATCAATTCCGGTAACACGGGCCAAGTCGGACTTTTTATCGTATGTTTTCAACTTGTCAATCATATTGACCGGCAAATTCTTCAAACCGGTTTTCACATCACCGCCAAAGAACTCCTTACCGTCCACCATAATCTTCTTGACTTCTTTACCATTGATTTTGACGTTACCGTCATCATCAATCTCCGCTCCCGGAAGTTTCTTTACCAACTCCTCCAGCATGGCACCTTCAGGAGTACGATAAGCCGTTGAATTATACTCCAGCGTATCTTCCTTCACCGTCACCTCCGGAGCAGTCCCCGTAATCACTGCCTCACTCAACATCACAGCATCAGGTTCCAGAGCAATATTCCCCATTTTTTTCTCAGGAACATTGTTTGACAATTGTACAGGAACAAACTTTGTGCGGAAACCGATATAAGAAATCTTCAACAGATATTTCCCGGCTTTCACTTTCGGAAGCGTAAACCAGCCCTTATTACTACTGGCTATACCAGCAGCATAAGCACTATCGGGTAACGACAATAATTGAACGGTGGCTTGTGCTGCCGGCTCCTTAGAATCAGATTCCACAACACGTCCCGAAACAGAAATCACTTTATTCTGTGCGAAAATAGAGAGGGTGCATAACAACATCAGCACCAACCCGACTGATAATCTTTTCATTTACCTAAATTACGATTATATTAGTAGCAATAACAATGTCTTTTTGACAAATTGAATCGTAAAAGGTTTAATTGAAAGGAAAATTATCTTTTGAAGAATCGATCAACACGCGCTTTTTGTAGACCAAACTCCAAACAAAGCACATTAAATACCAAAAAAGTCAGAAAAGAAGAAGTATCCACATTAATGATATCCCTTTGAATGACACGCCACAACATTCCGCCGAATACAAAAAGGAAGGTCAAAAAGACCGCATTCCGAACCGCCGCATTCCGAATCTGCTCCGTTTCACGGCTTTCATTCTTGCTTAATGCAAAGATTATCAACAAGCATCCTGACATCATCAGCAACTTCGTACATTCTTTATAAAATAACAGATTATGATCGGTCACCATTCCTTGTATATACAGCACAGGAAGAATGAACAGAGCTATCAACAAGACCAAATATCCCACAGGACGACAAAATACGGGTAATAATGCTTTCATGATTTGAACGTTTTAACGAGACAAAAGTAAGTAAAAAAAGATATTTTATATACATTTGCAAAGTAAAAAAGCAAAAGAATCATGAGTAAACAAGAAGTTATTCTCTGCGAAAGCTTGGAAACAAGCCTTAGCCGCGCCATAGAACAGTGTCCGCATGACAAATTATTCATCCTCACAGACGAGCATACCCGACGTCTCTGCCTGCCTGCCTTGAAGGAACTCCCCGCATTGAAAGATGCGATTGAAATCTGCATCGGAGCCGAAGACGTGCATAAGACACTAGAGACACTGGCTTCCGTATGGATGTCACTAAGTACCCAGGGAGCTACACGCCACTCATTGCTCATC
>ULYK01047868.1_pt1 | contig 16671 bp, 16 predicted proteins | sample 1962061 | NCBI WGS metagenome assembly ULYK01 (sample SAMEA4835860, study PRJEB28245) | human gut metagenome | biome: gut microbiome; material: fecal sample | place: Denmark | collected 2008
CTCATCCGGTGGCTGGCGGCTCATTTTGCGGGCGGCCGGGCCTGCCGCCCCTACGGTTGGAGCAGAGTCTCCCATCCTGCCGCCCACCTGGCCACTTACCCACCTGGCTGCCTCTCCCTTTTCGAACGATAGTGTAACTTATGTTATAAAAGTTCGATAAAACATTGACAGAGCCCCGGTCCGTTGATAGAATAGGAGTATAAATTATTGTGGTGGTTTGGCTCTGAGAAACTTGAACACTGGCTGTGCGGGCGGTATCAAGGGCCTTTTTTATTGGAGGTGCTCACGAATGAAAGCAGCAATTATCATGGGAAGCAATTCGGACTGGCCGGTGCTGGAACCTGCGGAAAAAACTCTGAAGGAATTCGGGGTAGAGGTGGAAGTAGTGGTGGCCAGCGCCCACCGGACTCCGGAATTGGTACAGGAATTCGCCGCCGGCGCCCGTGACCGGGGTGTGGAAGTCATCATTGCCGCCGCCGGTGCAGCGGCCCATCTGGGCGGATTCATCGCCGCCTTCACCACGGTGCCGGTGATCGGGATTCCCATCAACGCCACCCCTCTCAACGGGATGGATTCTCTCCTGAGCTTCGTGCAGATGCCTTCCGGCATTCCCGTGGCCACCATGGCCATCAACGGGGCTAAGAATGCCGCCATCTTCGCCGTGGAGATCCTGGCGGTGAAGTATCCGGAACTGGTGACCAAACTGGCGGAAGCCCGGGCCAAGATGAAGGAAGAAGTGAAAGCCAAAGGGGAAAAACTGGCTGCTGCCAGAGCCGCCGCTGCCAAAGCATAAGGAAACGGGAGGAACTATGGGGGACAAGTTTTTTGCGGAAGACAAGCTCCATGAAGAATGCGGGGTCTTCGGCATCTATTCCAAGAAAGACGACGTGGCACTGAATACCTACTGGGGGCTGTTCGCTCTCCAGCACAGAGGCCAGGAAAGCGCCGGCATCGCTGTCACCGACGGCCGGCACATGCACATCAAAAAGGGCATGGGATTGGTGAACGATGTGTTCAAGGACGGCCTGAAGGGCCTGGACGGCTGCATTGCCGCCGGCCATGTACGGTATTCCACCACCGGGGCCAGCATGCCCTACAATGTGCAGCCGCTGAAGGTGTTCTATGACGGGGGCAACCTGGCCCTCAGCCACAACGGCAACCTGACCAACGCCGCCCAGCTCCGGAAGGAACTGGCCAACGACGGGGTGGTGTTCCAGACCACCATCGACAGCGAAGTGGTGCTGAGCCTGATCGCCCGGAGCCGGAAAAAGACCCTGCCGGAACGGGTGGCGGAAGCGGCTGACACCATCCGGGGTGCCTTTGCCATCCTCATCATGAACGATGACCAGCTGATCGCCTTCCGGGATCCCTACGGCTTCCGGCCTCTGTGCCTGGGCCGGCTGGACCACGGCTGGGTGGTGGCCAGTGAAACCTGCGCTCTGGATCTGGTGGGGGCCCACTATGTGCGGGACGTGAAGCCCGGGGAAATGATCGTCATCGACAACGAGGAAACAGAACCCAAAAGCATCATGTACAGCACCCACAAACCGGCCCACTGTGCCCACTGTATTTTCGAATACGTGTATTTCGCCCGTCCCGACAGCATCATCGACGGGGAAAGCGTATACCAGGCCCGTCTGAACATGGGACGGATCCTGGCCCGGGAAACAAGGGGGATCAAGGCGGATGTGGTGATTTCCGTGCCCGATTCCGGCACCCCTGCAGCCATCGGCTACGGCCTGGAAGCCGGGATCCCCTTTGTGGAAGGGCTCACCAAGAACAAATACATCGGCCGGACCTTCATCCAGCCCACCCAGAAACAGCGCCTCAATGCGGTGCGGCTGAAACTGAACGCCAACCGGAGCCTGGTGGAAGGGAAATCCGTGGTGATGGTGGATGACTCCATCGTCCGGGGCACCACCAGCGGCAAGATCGTCCAGCTGCTCCGGGATGCGGGAGCCACGGCGGTGCACGTGTGCATCAGTTCGCCCCCTGTAATGGATTCCTGCTTCTACGGCATCGACACTTCCGAACGGAAAGAACTGATCGCCGCCAGCAAGACGGAAGAAGAGATCCGCCAGTACATCAAGGCGGACAGCCTCCATTACATTACCATGGAAGGACTCCGGGCCAGCCTGTCCGTGCTGAAACCCGATGATATGTGCTATGCCTGCTTCAATTCCCATTATCCGGATGGAGCAGATAAAGAAATGAAAAAAGGATCCAAATTACAGTTTGAACTGGGTTGCTAAGGAGGAAACAGCGTGAGCGAGAAAAAGGTCATTACATACGCAGATGCAGGGGTGGATATCGACGCCGGCAACAAAGCCGTGGAACTGATGAAGGACAGCGTCCGGGCCACCTACCGTCCGGAAGTCATCGGGGACCTGGGGGGCTTCGGGGGCCTGTTTGCCCTGGGGAACAAATACCAGGATCCGGTGCTGGTTTCCGGTACCGACGGTGTGGGCACCAAGCTGAAGATCGCCTTTATGATGGACCGTCACGACACCATCGGCCAGGACGCCGTGGCCATGTGCGTCAATGATATCCTGGTCCAGGGGGCGGAACCTCTGTTCTTCCTGGATTACATCGCCACCGCCAAGGTGGAATCCCAGAAAATCGCCGACATCGTCAAAGGGGTGGCCAATGCCTGCAAGGAAAGCGGCTGTGCCCTGATCGGCGGGGAAACCGCTGAAATGGCCGGGTTCTATGCCAAGGACGAATACGACATCGCCGGCTTCAGCGTAGGCGTGGTGGAACGGAGCAAGATGATCACCGGGGACAAGGTGAAGGCCGGGGACGTCCTCCTGGGTCTGCCTTCCACCGGGGTCCATTCCAACGGGTTCTCCCTGGTACGGAAAATCTGCTTCGAAGCTCAGGGCTTCACGGTGGACACCTACATTCCGGAATTCGGCAAAACCCTGGGTGAGGAACTGCTGACTCCCACCCGGCTGTATCCCCGGACCATCCTGCCCATGATCAAAAAATTCGATCTCCACGGTATGGTCCACATCACCGGGGGCGGCTTCTATGACAACATTCCCCGGATCCTGCCGGAAAACTGTGACGCGGAAGTCCATGCAGACGCCTGGGAAGTGCCCGCTGTGTTCAAAAAGCTCCAGGAATGGGGCAATGTTCCGGTGAAGGAAATGTACCGGACCTTCAACATGGGGGTTGGCATGGTGCTGGTGGTGGATCCTTCCGAAGCCGACGCCGTCCGGGCTCATCTGAAAGAAAACGGGGAAACCTTCTACGAACTGGGCCATGTGGTGCCCGGCACCAAAAAGACCGTGATGAAAGGCGGGGTTTTCGGTGACTAAACGGAAAATCGGGGTACTGGTCAGCGGCCGGGGAAGCAATTTCCAGGCCGTGGCCGACAAAATCAAAAAAGAAAACCTGCCCATCGAAATCGCCGTGGTGATCAGCGACAGTCCGGAAGCCTATGCCCTCCAGCGGGCGGAAAAGATGGGGATCCCTCACTGCGCCATTGCCCGTCAGGATTTTGTGGACAAGGCTTCCTTCGAAGCCGCCATTGACAAGACCCTCCGGGAAGCAGGGGTGGAACTGGTGGTGCTGGCCGGATTCATGCGGATCCTCAGCGGAGATTTCGTGAATTCCTGGTACCACAAGATCATCAACATCCATCCGGCCCTGCTGCCGTCCTTTACGGGACTGGATGCCCAGGGACAGGCTCTGAACTACGGGGTGAAGATCGCCGGCTGCACCGTCCACTTTGTGGATGCAGGGATGGATACCGGCCCCATCATCATGCAGGCCGCCGTACCTGTGCTGGACGAAGATACCCATGACACCCTGGCCGCCCGGATCCTGGTCCAGGAACATACCATCCTGCCGGAAGTGGTGAAGCTGTGGGCGGAAGACCGGCTGACTGTAAACGGCCGGAAAGTGAAAATCCGTAAATAAGGAGAACAATCCATGCTGAAAATTCGCAGAGCATTACTGAGCGTTTCTGACAAGACCGGCATTGTGAAGCTGGGCTATTTCCTGAACAACAATGGGGTGGAAATCATCTCCACCGGCGGCACCATGAAGGTGCTGAAGGAAGCTGGCGTGCCGGTGACCTACGTAAGCGACGTAACCGGGACCCCGGAAATGATGGACGGCCGGGTAAAGACCCTGAATCCCAAGATCCATGGGGGCATCCTGGCTGTGCGCAGCAATCCCAAACATATGGAAGACATGAAGAAGAACGGGATCCAGCCCATTGACCTGGTGGTGGTGAACCTGTATCCCTTCCAGCAGACCATTGCCAAGCCGGATGTAACCGAAGCCGAAGCCATCGAAAACATCGACATCGGCGGTCCGGCCATGGTCCGGGCTTCTGCCAAGAACTTCCACGATGTGGTGATCATCACCAATCCGGACCGGTATGAAGACCTGATCCACCTGCTGAAGGAAAAAGGGGACATCGATCTCCACACCCGGAAAATGCTGGCCCAGGAAGCCTTTGCCCATACGGCGGAATACGATACGGCCATTGCAGCCTATCTGAAGAAGCAGCTGGACAGCGAAAAATAAGGGAGGCCTTAGCATGCAGGTACTGGTAATTGGCGGCGGCGGCCGGGAACATACCCTGGTCTGGAAGCTGGCCCAAAGCAAAAAGGTGACGAAACTCTACGCAGCCCCCGGGAATCCGGGCATGAAGGACCTGGCGGAATGTGTGAACCTGGACATTACGGATCTGAACGGTTTGGCGGACTGGGCGGAAAAGCACGCCATCGATCTGACGGTGGTGGGGCCGGAAGCTCCTCTGGTGGCCGGCATCGTGGATGTGTTCAACGCCCGGGGTCTGACCATTTTCGGGCCCAGTGCCAAAGCGGCGGAAATCGAAGGCTCCAAGATCTTCTCCAAGGAACTGATGGAGAAGTACGGAGTGCCCACCGCCTTCTTTAAAGTATGCGACAACCTGGCAGATGCCAGAGCCTTTGTGGAAGAAAAAGGCGCCCCCATTGTGATCAAGGCGGACGGCCTGGCTGCCGGCAAAGGGGTCGTGGTGGCCATGACCAAGGACGAAGCCCTGGATGCCCTGGATGAAATGATGGGTGCCCACAAGTTCGGCAGCGCCGGCAACCGGGTGGTCATCGAAGAGTTCATGGAAGGGGAGGAAGCCTCCCTCCTGGCCTTCACCGACGGGAAGACTATTGTGCCCATGCTGGCTGCCCAGGACCATAAACGGGTGAACGACGGAGACCAGGGGCCCAACACCGGGGGCATGGGGGCTTACTGCCCGGCACCGGTAATGACCGACGCCCTGAAGGAAAAGACCGTGAAGGAAGTGCTGCGGCCCATTGTGGACGCCCTGGCCAAGGAAGGACGGCCTTATTCCGGCTGCCTGTACGCCGGTCTCATGATTAAAGGGGACAGCGTGAAGGTGGTGGAATTCAACGCCCGGTTCGGGGATCCGGAAACCCAGGTGGTGCTGCCCCTGCTGAAAAGCGACCTGGCAGAGATCATGGTGGCTTGCGCCAAAGGCACCCTGAAGCCTGAAATGGTGGAATGGAGCGACAAGTCCGCCGTGTGCGTGGTCATGGCCAGCGGCGGCTATCCCGGATCCTACAAAAAGGGTCTGCCCATTACCGGCCTGAAGGCTGCAGGAGCCATGGAAGACGTGGTGGTGTTCCACGCCGGCACCCGGGAAGAGGACGGGAAGATCCTCACCAACGGAGGCCGTGTGCTGGGAGTCACTGCTGTGGCTGACAGCATCCCTGCCGCCCAGCAGAAAGCCTATGACGCGGTGGACAAGATCCACTTCGACGGGGCCCATTTCCGCCAGGACATTGCCTGGAGAGCCCTCCGCCGGCTGAAGACGAAATAAGATGATGTTACAGACCGCAGAAGTATTCCAGCCCCTGCGGTCTGTTTCCGTAACAGATAGACTTCTGAAGGAAAAGACCAGAAAAACCTGTTGCATTTGTGACAGACTGGTGCTAAAATGAGAAAAATATTTCAAAGGGGGATATACAATGGCTTTTATCTATGATGAACCTGCCCATACTTTCAGCGAGTATCTTTTAGTTCCTGGATATTCTTCCAGCGAATGCATTCCGGCAAATGTGAGTCTGAAGACTCCGCTGGTGAAATTTAAAAAGGGTGAAGAACCGGCTCTGACCCTGAATATTCCCCTGGTTTCCGCTATCATGCAGTCCGTTTCCGACGACAACATGGCCATCGCCCTGTCCCGGGAAGGGGGCATCTCCTTTATCTACGGGTCTCAGACCATCGAAAGCGAAGCCGCCATGGTGGCCCGGGTCAAGAGCTTCAAGGCCGGGTTCGTGGTCAGCGATTCCAACCTGCGTCCGGACAGCACCCTGGCCGATGTACTGGCTCTGAAGGAAAAAACCGGTCACAGCACCATGGCTGTTACCAGCGACGGCAGCAAGAACGGCCATCTGGAAGGGATCGTTACCAGCCGTGACTACCGGATCAGCCGGATGAACATGGAAGATCAGGTCAAGAACTTCATGACTCCGGTGGCTGACATGGTGGTCGGCAGCAGCGACATCACCCTGAAACAGGCCAACGATATTATCTGGGAACACAAACTGAACACCCTGCCCATTATCGACAAAGAGGGCAACCTGATGTACATGGTGTTCCGGAAAGACTATTCCACCCACAAACAGTATCCCCTGGAACTGCTGGATAGCCAGAAACGCCATGTGGTAGGCGCCGGCATCAACACCCGTGACTATGAACAGCGGGTACCGGCCCTGGTGGAAGCCGGTGCGGACGTACTGTGCATCGACTCTTCCGAAGGCTACAGCGAATGGCAGAAACGGACCCTGAAATGGATCCGGGACAAATACGGTGATTCCGTCAAGGTAGGGGCCGGCAACGTGGTTGACGCGGAAGGCTTCCGGTTCCTGGCAGAATGCGGTGCTGACTTTGTGAAGATCGGTATCGGCGGCGGCTCCATCTGCATCACCCGGGAACAGAAGGGGATCGGCCGGGGCCAGGCTACTGCCGTTATCGAAGTGGCCAAGGCCCGGGACGAATACTACAAGGAAACCGGCATCTATGTGCCCATCTGCTCCGACGGCGGTATCGTGTACGACTACCACATGACCCTGGCTCTGGCCATGGGCGCCGACTTCCTGATGCTGGGCCGGTATTTCGCCCGGTTCGACGAATCCCCCACCAACAAGGTGAACATCAACGGCACCTACATGAAGGAATACTGGGGCGAAGGTTCCGCCCGTGCCCGGAACTGGCAGCGGTATGACCTGGGCGGGGACAAGAAGCTGTCCTTCGAAGAAGGGGTGGATTCCTACGTTCCTTACGCCGGCGGCCTGAAAGACAACGTGAACCTGACCATCTCCAAGATGCGGTCCACCATGTGCAACTGCGGGGCTCTCACCATCCCCGAACTGCAGAAAAAGGCCAAACTGACCCTGGTATCCGCCACCAGCCTGGTGGAAGGCGGGGCACACGATGTGCTGCTGAAAGAGAATTCTTCTTCCAATTATCCGAAATGATGCGGGTGAAAGGGCTGTTGCGTGAGCAACAGCCCTTTTTTGTCAACGGTCAACAGCCGGATGAAAAAATTTGCAGGCAAATTTTTGTTGAATGGAGAAAACCGGCGGCCGGGAAGGGCGTGCCTTCGGCGCGCCCCTACGCCGTCAGAGTCGGAGTGTGGGAGAACAACGGGTCCTGCGGACCGAAGAAAATCCCCTGACTCCAACGGTGTAGGGGCTTGCCGCAGGCGAGCCCTTCCCGGCCGCCCGGAGGGCTGTGTTCAAAGGCAAATGCGGATGCATTTGCCTTCCTTTGGCTGTTGACCGTTGACCGTCCATTGTGCTACAATGGGGAAAATTTTTTCAGGAGGCGTGGTATGACTGGGTTCCAGAAAATCGTGGTGGGGCTTTTGACGGGGAATCTGCTGTGCACTTTCGGGCTGTATCTCCGGCTGGACAGCCAGCAGCTGCTGCTGGAAAAGGAAGTCCGGAGCATGAAACGGGACATTGTGGGCACCCGGTACGATGACACCAATCTGAAAAACAGCCTGGCCAGCCTGGAAAAGCAGGTGGGGAAGCTGGACGAAAACACCCGGAAGGCCCGGGAACAGGAGACCCCGGCCGCCCCGGCCCCGGCGCCCCAGCCCCAGCCCAAAAAGGACCCCAGCGGGATCCAGGGGCTGATCGACAGGATATTTGGGAGGTAAAGGGATGTCTGGCAGCCCCGTCAACGGTCAACAGCCGGATGAAAAAAATTTGCAGGCAAATTTTTGTTGAATGGAGAAAACCGGAGGCCGGGAAGGGCGTGCCTTCGGCGCGCCCCTACGCCGCCAGAGTCGGAGTGTGGGAGAACAAAGGGCCCTGGGGACCGAAGGAAATCCCCTGACCCCAACGGCGTAGGGGCTTGCCGCAGGCGAGCCCATCCCGGCCGCCCGGAGGGCTGTGTTCAAAGGCAAATGCGGATGGGTTTGCCTTCCTTTGGCCGCTGACAGCTGACCGTGGACCGCTGACTAAGGTGCTGTTGCTCCTGCAACAGCACCTTTTTTGCATACCAAAACCCGTTCCCATCACCCGTTACATATGGTACAATAAACTATACGACATTTACCGGGAGGACGGAGAAGCGCATGCGTGACTATACGAAAGTGACCATTACCCGCAAAGGGGAAAAAATGGCCCGGGGCGGGCATCCCTGGGTGTTCGGAGACGAAGTGCTGGATATTGCCGGCCCTGTGGAAAACGGGGACCTGGTGGACGTGGTCAGCGAGAAGAAGGGCAAATACATCGGCACCGGCTTCTACAACGACCATTCCAAGATTCGGGTCCGGCTCCTTTCCCGGAACGCCAATGACCGGTTCGACGAAGCTTTTTTCGAACGGCGGATCCAGTACGCCCTGGATTACCGGAAAACCGTCATGCCCGGTGAAGATTTCAAAGACTGCCGGCTGATCTTCGGAGAAGCGGATGGATTCCCGGGGCTCACCGTGGACCGGTTCAATGACGTGCTGGTGGCCCAGGTGCTTTCCCTTGGCATGGAACAGCGGAAAACCATGATCTTCACCCTGCTGCTGAAGCTGCTCCGGGCCATGGGAGAAGAGGTAAAGGGCATCTACGAACGGAACGATGTGAAAATCCGGGAACTGGAAGGCCTGACGGAAGGCCAGGGCATTGCGGATATCCCTGGCAGCACCCTGACGGAAAAGGACCTGATGCCCATCATCACGGAAAACGGCCTCAAGTACCGGGTGGATGTGGTGAACGGCCAGAAAACCGGCTACTTCCTGGACCAGAAATACAACCGGCTGGCGGTATCCCGGATCTGTGCCGGCAAACATGTACTGGACTGCTTTACCCACACCGGTCCCTTTGCCCTCAATGCAGCCAAAGGGGGAGCGGCCAGCGTTACGGCGGTGGATATTTCCGGAGAAGCCCTGAAGCGGGCCCGGGAAAACTTTGCCCTCAACGGCCTGGAAGACAAAATCCAGACTGTGGAAGCCAATGTGTTCGACTATCTCACGGAGCTGGAGGAAAAGAAGCAGCATCCCTTCGACTTCATCATCCTGGATCCCCCGGCCTTCACCAAAAGCAGCCACACAGTGAAAAGCGCCTTCCGGGGATACAAGGAAATCAACCTGAAGGCCATGAAGCTGCTGCCCCGGGGAGGCTATCTGGCCACCTGCAGCTGCAGCCATTTCATGAAAAGCGAGCTGTTTGTGGAAATGCTCCACGAAGCGGCCCGGGATGCAGCGGTTTCCCTGCGCCAGGTGGAAGCCCGGCAGCAGGCTCCGGATCACCCGATCCTGTACAATGTGCCGGAAACCGATTATCTGAAATTCTATATCTTCCAGGTGGTGTAAGCCCTTGCGGCATCCTCCTGAGAAATGAGGTGTCCCATGTTCAAGAAAATCACCCTGGCTCTGGCCTTCTGTTCCCTGGTCAGTGTGGGTGCCCTGCCGGTACTGTCCGGCACCGCCCATGCTTCCACCACGGAAGAACGGTTCCAGCAGTCTAAAATCATCATGATGACCACCCGCAACGGGGTCCCCTTTTACGCAGAGCCGGGCAAGGACAGCCTGACCCTGGGGTTCTATCCCAAAGGCACCATTTTCGTGCCCATCAACCAGACCCGGAATGCGGTGGAAAACAAAGTCTACAATCTATGCATCCGCTTTGACGGTGCCGTGGGATGGCTCTCGTCGGACGACGTGGCTCTGACGCGGAAGTAAAAGCGGGGGAACGCTGACCGGGGAAGGTCGGCCTTTCCCACCATACAGGCCCCGGGGAGGACGGGGACCCATGAGGGGAGAGTGTTCAGCATGGATGAACAGAAAGAGAACCATTCTGTAGAAGAAAAACAGGAAGAACTGGAAGAACGGGTAGAGAATGAACTGATTTCCGCCCTGAACCGAAAAGATAAAGAGGCTGTCCTGAAGCTGGTGGAAGATTCCCACCCCATCGATCTGGCCTATGCCCTGGAAGAAGCCAGCGACAGCGACATCGTGTTCCTGGCCACCATCCTGCCGGACCAGCAGATGGCGGAGATCATCGAACAGGCTGATGACGAGCTCCAGGTCCGGATCATGAAGCTGTTCGATCTGAACAAGATCATCCGGATCTTCCAGCATATGTCCAAGGACGATATCGTGGATATCCTGGGAGACATGCCCGCCAACCGGCGGAAGGAACTGGTCAAGCTGATGAAATCCAGCGACCAGGAAGTGATCCGAAACCTGTTGGGCTATGGGGAAAGCACCGCAGGCGGGATCATGACCACCGAATACATTTCCATGCGCAATTCTCTTACGGTAAGCCAGGCCCTGGAAAAGGTGAAGGAAATCGCCCCCAAGACGGAAGAAATCAACATCCTCTATGTGCTCAATGAAAAAAAGCAGCTGGTGGGCACCGTGTCCCTCCGGGAACTTCTGGTGGCCAAGAACTATGACACCCTCCAGGACATCATGGAGGACAACGTGATCTCCGTGGAACCGGAAGCGGACCAGGAAGACGTGGCCCGGCTGGTATCCAAATACGACCTCCATGCCATCCCGGTGGTGAACAAGCGGAAGGGCATGCTGGGGATCATCACCGTTGACGACATCATCGACGTCATCGAAGAAGAAAACACCGAAGACATGTTGAAGATGGGCGGTGTCAGCAAGGAAGAAGACGTGGACAGCACGGTGCTGGAAAGCGTCAAGCTCCGGCTTCCCTGGCTCTTGATCAACCTGGTGACGGCGTTTTTGGCTTCCTCGGTGGTTTCTTTGTTCGAAGACACCATCAGCCAGGTGGTGGCCCTGGCCGCCGCCATGCCCATTGTAGCCGGCATGGGGGGCAACGCGGGCACCCAGACCCTGGCGGTGGTGGTCCGGGGCATTGCCCTGGGGGACATCAAACTCCACGGCAACGGACTCCGGATCCTCCGGGGCATCACCGTAGGCTTCATCAATGGCCTGGTGAACGGGATCATCGCCGGGGCAGTGATCGTGTGGATGAACCACAATCTGGCCCTGGGGCTCATCATCCTGGTGGCCATGATCTGCAACCTGATGATCGCAGCCCTGGTGGGGTTCCTGGTGCCGGTGGTCCTGAAAGCCATGAACTACGACCCGGCCGTGGCTTCCAGCATCTTCATCACCACTTTCACCGATGTATGCGGGTTCTTCATTTTCCTGGGCCTGGCCAAGATGTTTCTGCCATATTTGTTACAGTAATCGGCCCCTTGAAAAAGTTTTTCCTATAAAGCAAAAATTTTCTTGACAAAATGCCCTTATCCTCGTAAGATAAGGGCATGCTTTTCAAAGAGAAGCAACTCAATTGCATAAGGAAATCTGATGATGGGAAAGAGTACTTTCTGGATGCGTGCCTCCAGAGAGCCGGTGGATGGTGTGAACCGGCGGCCTGGCCGAAAGGAAAATCCTCCCGGAAGAGACGGACTGAAGCAAAATTAAGTCCGGACGGCTGATCCCCGTTAGTGGAAACGCGTATGTTGGTACGTTGCAGAGTGCTCCCAGGCCGGAAGGCCCGGGGGAATATGGGTGGTATCGCGGAGCATGCTCCGTCCCTTTTACAGGGACGGAGCTTTTTTGTTTCCGGAAAAAGAAAGGATGAGGAAAATGAATTTGAAAAAAGTTTGTGGACTGATCGGCAAGTATTTCGGCGTCATCGCTGTGGTGTTCCTGGGCATCGGGCTTTTCGCCCCCCATGCTTTTTCCTGGGTGCTGGGGAAGGCCTACGGGGTCTCCATCCTCAGCGTCATGCTGGGGATCATCATGTTCGGCATGGGGATGACCACCAGCCTCCACGATTTCGCCCTGGTGCTGAAGCAGCCCAAGAACATTTTCTTCGGGGTCTGCGCCCAGTATTTCGTCATGCCCTTCCTGGCTTTTCTGCTCTCCAAGGCCTTCCATCTGGATCCAGCCCTGACGGTGGGGGTGGTGCTGGTGGGCACCTGCCCCGGCGGGACGTCCTCCAACGTGATCACCTTCATGAGCCATGGGGATGTGCCCTTTTCCGTGACCATGACCAGCTGCTCCACGGTGCTGAGCCCCATCATGACCCCGCTTCTGACCTGGCTGCTGGTGGGCAAGCAGATCGCCTTTGATCCCATGGGCATGTTCGTTTCCATCCTCCAGATCGTGTTCGTGCCCATCGGTGTGGGCCTGGCGGTGAAGAACTTCTTCCCCAAATTCGCCAAAGAAGCGGTGGATTACCTGCCCGCCGTTTCCAGTCTGGTGATCAGCTTCCTGATCGCCGGGATCATCGGAGCCAGCCGGAACGCCATCCTGAACAGCGCCGGACTAATCCTCCTGGTGGTGATGCTCCACAATGTGCTGGGGTATCTGCTGGGCTTTGCCATCGGCAAGCTCACCGGCATGAGCTGGAAACAGATGGTGGCCCTGTCCATCGAAGTGGGGATGCAGAATTCCGGTCTGGCCACCGGCCTGGCCAAGGCCCATTTCGCCGCCATGCCCATGGCCGGTGTCCCCGGAGCCATCTTCAGTGCCTGGCACAACATCTCCGGTGCCGTCCTGGCCTACCTGTACAGCAACTATCTGAATGAACGGTTCGATTCCCAGTACGAAGAGGAAGGGGAATTGAAGCCGGCCATGGTGAGAGCAAAATAAAAAATTGGGGTGTGAATTCTTTCACACCCCAATTTTTTATTCTTCCTCTTCAATCTCTTTCGGCACCATATCCTCCGCCTTGAGAGTCCCCATCCGGGCCCTTCTGGCGTATTCGGCGGTGGCGGTGAACAGTACGTCGCTGCTGCTGTTGAGAGCGGTTTCGCAGGCGTCTTCGATGATGCTGATGATGAAGCCAACCCCCACCACCTGCATGGCGATGTCATTGCTGATCCCAAAGGAGGCACAGGCCACGGGGATCAGCAGCAGGGAACCACCGGCCACACCGGATGCTCCGCAGGCCCCCACGGTGGACACGATGCACAGGAGCAGGGCGGTGGGCAGATCCACGGCCACTCCCAGGGTATGGGCGGCTGCCAGGCTCAGCACGGAAATGGTGATGGAAGCCCCGGCCATGTTGATGGTGGCTCCCAGGGGAATGGAAATGGTGTAGGTATCCGGGTTCAGCCCCAGCCGTTTGCACAGGGTCAGGTTCACCGGGATGTTGGCGGCGGAAGAACGGGTGAAGAAGGCGTAGATGCCGCTTTCCTTCAGGGTGGCCCAGACCAGGGGGTAGGGGTTCTTGCGGACGTTCAGGTACACGATGATGGGGTTCATCACCAGGGCCACCAGGAAATAGGACCCCAGCAGCACCCCCAGCAGGCTGAAGTAGGAAATCAGGGCGGACAGGCCGCTGGCGCTGATGGACTGGGTCACCAGGCCCATGATCCCCAACGGAGCGAAATGGATCACCCAGGTGACCACTTTGGTGATGCCGGCGGACAGGTCTTCCAGCACATGCTTGGTTTCCGGGCTGGCAGCCTTGTGGAGGGCCAGGCCGATGATCACTGCCCAGGCCAGGATGCCGATGTAGTTGGCGTTCAGGATGGCGTTCAGAGGATTGTCCACGATGTTCAGCACCAGGTTGTGGACCACTTCCGCAATGCCGCTGGGGGGATTCACCTTGGAATTCCCCAGCTGGAGCATCAGGGTCTGGGGGAATAGGAAGGACAGGGTCACCCCGACGATGGAAGCGGCGAAAGTGCCGATCACATACAGGGTGATGATGGGTTTCATCTGGGTTTCGCCCCCTTCTTTCCGCTGGACCATGGCGTTCATCACCAGGATGAAGACCAGCAGGGGAGCCACCCCTTTCAGGGCACGGACGAACAGGTCGCCGAAGATGCCCACCACCGGCACGGCGCCAGGGAGGAACACAGCAATCAGGATGCCGATCACAAGGCCTACGGCAATCTGGTTGATCAATGGGATTTTACGAAGTTTACGGATTGTAGAGTTCATAGTTGACTTCCTTTCTAGGTTTTAGAAAATAATGACAAATCACCGTACATAAGTATAATGAATTCACAATCAAAACACAAGTGTTTTTTCGGGGTGGACTGAAGCCGGGGCCTTGAAGAAAAGCGCCATTCATAGTATAGTTATACATAGTATTCAAAAAAAAGCGCAGCTTTTGATCACAGCAGAAGGCGAGGAATCATTATGACGAAAATCATCCTGACCGGGGACCGTCCCACCGGTCATCTCCATGTAGGCCATTTTGTAGGCTCTCTCCAGGAACGGGTGCTGCTCCAGAACAGCGGCAAATTCGATGAAATCTACTTCATGATCGCCGATGCCCAGGCCCTGACCGACAATGCGGAAAACCCGGAAAAAGTCCGGCAGAACGTGCTCCAGGTGGCTCTGGACTACCTGGGAGTGGGCATCGATCCGGAGAAGGCCACCATCTTCATCCAGAGCATGATCCCGGAACTGTTTGAACTGACTACTTATTATATGGACCTGGTGACCGTGGCCCGGGTACAGCGGAACCCGACTGTGAAGGCGGAAATCCAGCAGAAGAACTTCGAAGCCAGCGTGCCTCTGGGCTTTTTCTGCTACCCGGTAAGCCAGGCGGCGGACATCACTGCCTTCCATGCCACTCACGTGCCCGTTGGGGAAGACCAGAAACCCATGCTGGAACAGTGCCGGGAAATCGTCCACAAGTTCAACAGCGTCTACGGGGAAACCCTGACGGAACCGGATATTGTGCTGCCCTCCAACAAGGCCTGCCTGCGGCTGCCCGGGCTGGACGGGAAAGCCAAGATGTCCAAATCCCTGGGGAACTGCATCTACCTGTCCGATGATGCGGACACCATCAAGAAGAAGGTCATGAGCATGTACACCGATCCCACCCACATCCAGGTCAGCGATCCCGGCCATGTGGAAGGGAACCCGGTGTTCACCTATCTGGACGCCTTCAGCAAACCGGAACATTTTGCCGCCTTCCTGCCCGATTACGCCAACCTGGATGAGCTGAAAGCCCATTACCAGCGGGGCGGCCTGGGAGACATGAAGATCAAACGGTTCCTGAACGAAGTGCTCCAGTCCGTACTGAAGCCCATCCGGGAACGCCGGGAATACTGGGAAGCCCGGAAGCCGGAAGTGGTGGACATCCTGAAGGCAGGCACCGCCCGGGCCGAGGCCAAAGCCGCCCAGACCCTGTCCGAAGTCCGCGCCGCCATGAAAATCAACTACTTCGAGGATGACAATCTGCTGAAGTAAGCAGTGCCCTTCGGGCCAGTTTACAGTCACTGGTCACTGGCTGATGGAAGGAACCCGCTCGGGCGGGTTCCAGGGAACGTATAAAAACCGGCGGCCGGGAAGGGCGGGCCTGCGGCACGCCCCTACACCGTTGCTGTCAGATGGTGGATGCAGGGGTTGGGAAAACGGGATTTTCGGCATTTTCGTATCTTTGATTTTGTGAGGAACTCTGATACCAACGGCGTAGGGGCTCCCCGCAGGGGAGCCCATCCCGGCCGCCTGGAGGGTACCCGGACTTGCCGTCCGATTGGTAAATATCCGTAGGAGCGAACCAAGGCCTCCGGAAGACCGGCGGCTTTCTTCAAAAGGAGGGAAAACACCATGAAACGTAACCTGATGGGATTGTTTTTGTCCGGCCTTGTTGCTGTGGGCCTTGTGACCGGCTGCGGTAATGAGAAAAAGCCCGCTGCCCCGGCAGCCCCGGCCCAGACCGAAGCCAAAGGGCCTCTGACCTTGGAATATACCTTCAATAAAAAAGAAGGCAAGGGCACCAGCCAGATGGCCGCCTGGATTGAGGACAAGGACGGGAAACTGGTCCGGACTCTGTTCGCCACCCGGTATACCACCCAAAAAGGGTACAAGAAGCAGGCCCTGCCCCAGTGGGTGAAAAAATCCGGCCTGGCCCAGTTGGACAAGGCCAAAGTGGATGCCTTTACCAAAGCCACCCCCCAATCCGGCAAAGTGACCGCCGGTTGGGACGGAAAAGATGACAACGGCAAATCCGTCCCTGACGGCACCTACAAACTGGTGGTGGAAGCCACCCTGTACCAGGACAGCGATGCCCTGTGGACCGGCACTTTCCAGAAAGGCGGCAAAGAACAGACCCTGGACATGAAAGAAAGCCTCACCAAAGAACCGGAAAAGAAAGAGAACAAAGACCTGATCACCGGGGTGAAGGCGGTGTACAGGCCGTAGAAAGCAGGGGGAAAAGCGGCGGCCGGGAAGGGCGGGCCTTCGGCTCGCCCCTACCG
>ULYK01040143.1_pt1 | contig 16520 bp, 17 predicted proteins | sample 1962061 | NCBI WGS metagenome assembly ULYK01 (sample SAMEA4835860, study PRJEB28245) | human gut metagenome | biome: gut microbiome; material: fecal sample | place: Denmark | collected 2008
ATATTTAACAATAAAATTTTAATTTTTGTCATCTACTAAATAAAAATATAATCTTCTCTCCTTTCATAAATTGTTATTCTTATCTGTGTTTTCTGTTTTTACATCTTTAAACCCTCTATAAATCCACACGAAACAATAATATAAAATCAGCTCAACAGCCCCTATGAAAAGCCCTACGCCAAATGCTCTTCCTATTGTAGGAATAACAATACTAAATCCCAGAATAACAATTAAAATACGATTTACTCCTTTTGAAAAAGGATACCAATAACTTTCTTCTTTCTTAACTTCTTTCAATTCCATGGTTATTTAAATTATAAGAGATATTATTGAAATTATAAGACCTAAAATTCCCGCTACGTTCCAACGCTTTTGAACACGATCAAATACTTCTATCGATGACCAATTCTTGTTCATCCATGATATTCGATTTCCATTTATACCATAATAAATAGCAATAATTAAAAAAATCACAGATAACAATGTAACAATGATATTCTCTTGAAGAGTAAATATTATAGGTAAATACAAAAAGAACAAATAGGATTTTCCATTTCCAAGTCCCCATAAAGGCAATAGCCCAAAAGCTCCCCAATTAAATCTATTTATACACTCAGGAAATGTTGGAATATCAAATGCAACTTGGTATTTTTTATTACATTTTTTGCATTTGAAAATAGCTTCAGATCTATTAATGACCTTAACTAGTTTCATTGGTTGTTTACAATCGGAGCAATATGCAGTCTTCTTCTCTTTGATATGGAAGTTTTTGATCGTCTCATAATTTTGCAAATGAAAATCACCCATAGTAAATAATATTTATCCCCCCAGCCCCCAAAAGAGAAGTGGTTTATAAAACGAAAGCGTGGAGCTGCGTGCTATTTGTAAGTGAAGGTCCTAGGAAAACCTATATACGCAAATAGACAGCAGTCCCACGCACGTATACGTGAAGACCGCTGTGCCATCCTTGCGTATAAATGAAAATTTCCTAGGTTCTCACTTACAAGAGAAAGCACAACGCTTTATTTTCAAATATGTCCAACGGACGGAAAAACTCCGATCCGGCGGTAAAGGTAATAAAAAACGAATAGGATTCCTCTTTTCTATAAAAAAATCTCCTTCCCCGCAAGCCGGAAAGTACTGCTCCGCCGGGATTACTACTTTCTGATCCACCCAAAACTCTTAATCCACACGGATTGGAACTTTCGGGTGCACCCGAAACTGCCACTCTGTCAAGCGGAAGACTTTCGGGTGCATCAAATACTGCCAATCTGTCAAGCGGAGAACTTTCGGGCGTTCACGAAAGTAGTAATCTTGCCGGATTTCCATTTTCCTGTACTTCTGATTTTTTATCAGATAAATATTGATCGTTTCTGAAAAGAAGATTATCTTTAGGCGATTTAACAATTTATTCATTTTAAAATAGGATTTGCCATGAAACAGATTGAAAACTTTTATATGGGCAGTTTGCGTAACAACGAAGATTACGGATTCCACACACTGGTGATCAAGGCTATCAATAATTTACCGACTGCCAATGAAGGGACAGCCGACCCGCTGAAAGCCACACGGGAGAACTACATCGCCCAATTTACCACATTCGACCGGGCTTACCAACAGGCCAAGAAATTGGATGAAGTCGAAACCCTGGAGGCTGCCGATGCGGAAGTGGACGAGGTGTATTCGGCTTCGAGGATTTTCATCAACGTCATGCGCCGGCACCCCGACGAGGCGAAACGCACCTTTGCCGAAGAGGTGGGACGGATCTACGACAAGTACGAAATTCCTGTCAAGCTGGGATATACCGAAGAACTGGCTGTCTTGCGCAACCTCTTGCAGGAGCTGGAATCTTATCTCGAGGACTTTATGCGTTCGATTCATTTCAATGAATGGGTAGCCTATCTTTCTGAGAAGACCGACGCCCTGGAGTCTGCGCTCAAAAAACGGGCAGAGGCGGAAGGCCGGAAAAGCAAAGGAATTATCAAAACGACACGCGAAGCTGCCGACGAAGCCTACCGCCAGTTTGCCGCACGCGTCAATGTAGTGGCCGATTATGAAGGAAATGGCAAGTACGATGAGTTTATCGATTATGTAAATGCCCTGATCAAACAACACCGGGCAAATCTGAAAGCCCGGGCGACCAAGAGCAGCAACAAAAAAGACGGTGACCTGACTTTCAAACCGGTGGATCCGACAGAAACCGAACCGAAAGAATAAGGCCGCCTTGGTGGAATTGACCCAATTTATTCCTACCTTTGCCCCATAAAAAAGAAACCTTTATGGCATTGAACGAGAAAGATTTTGAAATCATGGCACCGGTGGGTTCGTATGAATCCCTGATGGCGGCTATACAAGGGGGAGCGGATTCCATTTACTTCGGAATTGAAGGATTGAATATGCGCTCCCGCTCTTCGAATAATTTTACAACAGACGACTTACGGAAAATCGTAGCCATTTGTCAGGAACATGGCTTGAAAAGTTATCTGACAGTCAATACGGTCATTTACGGAGAAGATCTGCCTTTGATGCGCGAGATCATTGATGCAGCCAAAGAAGCAGGTGTATCGGCTATTATTGCGGCCGATGTGGCAGCCATGGAGTATGCCAACCGGATCGGACAGGAAGTCCATTTATCCACCCAGCTGAATATATCGAATGCAGAGGCGCTGAAGTTTTACGCCCGTTTTGCAGATGTGGTAGTGCTGGCCCGCGAGTTGAATCTGGATCAGGTGTACGAAATTTATCAAGAGATACAGAAACAACAGATCAAAGGCCCGAAGGGAGAACTGATCCGGATTGAAATGTTCGCCCACGGAGCCTTGTGCATGGCGGTTTCAGGTAAATGCTATTTAAGCTTGCATGAGATGAATGCTTCTGCCAACCGTGGAGCTTGTATGCAGATTTGCCGACGGGGTTATACGGTACGGGATAAAGACAGTAATATCGAGTTAGATATCGAGAATCAATATATTATGTCACCGAAAGATCTGAAGACCATCCACTTCATGAACAAGATGATGGATGCCGGTGTACGAGTCTTCAAGATTGAAGGACGGGCCCGCGGACCTGAGTATGTACGTATCGTAACCGAATGTTACAAAGAGGCAGTCAAGGCTTATTGCGAAGGAACATTTACAGAAGAGAAGGTAGCCCATTGGGATGAACGCCTGAAGATGGTATTCAACCGGGGATTCTGGAACGGATATTATCTGGGACAGCATTTGGGAGAATGGAGCAGTAAATACGGATCAGGAGCTACACGCAAGAAAGTGTATGTGGCCCGAGGAATCAAATACTTTGATAAGATCGGTGTGGCAGAATTCGAAATGGAATGTGGTACATTGAAAGTAGGCGATGAAATTCTGATCACGGGTCCGACTACCGGTGCTGTTATGCAGAAGGTAGAAGAAATCCGGGTTGATTTGAAAGCCGTACCACAAACTATTAAAGGAGAGCGTTTCTCTATCAAAGTAGCCGAGAAAGTCCGTCCGTCCGACCGCCTGTATGTCATGGAAGTGGTTCAACCTAAGAAAGAATTCAACGGATGAAAACATACGTTTATCAGCACGAAGACAAAGTACGGGATTATGAATGTGATTTGCAGGGAGTCGTAAACAATGCGAACTACCTGCATTACATGGAACATACACGCCATGAGTTCTTGCTTTCACTCGGCGAGAACTTCAGTGATCTGCACGACCGGGGGATGGATTTATTCGTCGCCCGGATCGAAATCCAGCTCAAACATTCCCTACAGAGTGGAGACCGTTATCTTTCCTGCCTGAATGCCAGTAAGGAAGGAGTAAAACTGGTAATGAGCCAAGATATTTATAAGCTACCGGAAAAAGAACTTGTTTCACGTGGCACAGTCGATTGTGTCCTGGTGGACAACGGAAAACTTTCACGAGGAGAATACTTCGATGAATTACTCAAACGAATCAAAAACCGAACAACTATAGAAAATGAATGATTCTTTATTGTATACCATTGCCTTAACTATGGTAAACGGAGTGGGAGGTGTACTCTCTCGCCAGTTATTAAATTCATTGGGAGATGCTAAATCTATCTTCCAGGAGAAAAGACAGTTACTGGAACGTATTCCCGGAATCGGATCTATTCTAGCGGCAGAGATTAAAAATCCGGAAGTTCTCCGACGTGCAGAGCAGGAGATCCGTTTTGCCGAACAGGAGCAGATAGACATCTTATTATGGGACGACGAGAATTATCCGGCTCGTCTTCGAGAATGTCCGGATGCTCCTTTAGCGCTTTATTATAAAGGGAACGGGAATCTGAATACCCGTCATATCATCAGTGTGGTTGGAACCCGCCACGCCACACATTACGGTCAGGAAACAACAGCCCGACTGATAGAAGATTTAGCTGCTGCTTTTCCGGATACAATGGTTGTCAGCGGACTGGCTTACGGGATAGATATCTGTGCGCACCGGCAAGCATTAGCCTGTGCTCTTCCTACGGTTGCAGTATTGGCTCACGGTCTGGACCGTATCTATCCGTTTGCACATCGGCATATAGCGAACGAAATGCTGGCAAAAGGCGGATTACTGACTGATTTCCCCAGCGAAACCAATCCGGATCGTCCTAACTTTCTGAAACGAAACCGAATCATAGCGGGTTTATCAGAAGCAACTCTTGTTATTGAATCGGCTGAGAAAGGTGGTTCATTAGTGACAGCAGACATAGCATTCTCGTATGATCGTGAAGTATTTGCCTGTCCCGGACGTATTCACGATTTGTATTCGGCTGGTTGTAATCAACTAATCCGTCAGAACAAAGCAGCCTTGTTATCCTCTGCTCAAGATCTGATTGAAGCACTCGGGTGGCAACATGAAGACAAGCAGAGAAAGCCTCAACAAACAGAACTTCTCTTTAGCGAATCGGATTCACCGGAGATACAGCAGGTATTACAGATTTTACAAGATCAGGATGAAGTCCATATCAATCAGTTGACAAAACTGACCGGATTTCCAGTCCAACAACTGACGAATATCCTTTTCGAACTTGAAATGGATGGCCGCATCCGAGCTCTTCCGGGAAATATGTACAAGCGGAAATAAAGGATACACTCGCCATCTTCCTTATTTACGTGATGACTTGAGGAATGCCCAGAAAGAGAAACAGGCCATTGCTGTAAATGCCAGACTGGAAGTAACAGCAGCACCCGGTATTCCATAAGCCGGAATAAGGAAATAACCGGCAATAAGGAGAACGATCAACCCGACACACGAAGAGGCCGCACTGTATCGTACACGACCGCTGGCAATCAGGTACTGCGAGAGTATGGTATGACATCCGAAGGCGACGATTCCGACGGATAAGCCTCGGATAACGGAAGTGATGCCTTTAAACTCCTGGCTGAATAGGTAATCGGTAAAGATCCATTCCGGAACACAAAGAAGACACACAACGGCCACGAATGTTCCCAAGAATGTCAATCGAAGCAGACGGAATGTGATTTGCCGTTGTTTCTGTGGATCTTTTTCCCGGGCTACTTGACTGTTCGTCAGGAAACCAATCGAACGGCTGATATGCCAGACACTTTCTGATATACGTGTTCCTCCATCCAGCAGACCAACTCCGGCAAAGCCTAAGAAACGTTTGATGAAGAAATAATTGATACGTGTCGTACAAACTTCAGCTAAGTTATCCACATTTCCCCATAATCCATAGACCATCATTTCCCGCCAATGCAAAGAGGTTCGGGAAGTCTGAAGCAAACAGGAACGCAAATCCCGATACAGCCACCAAAGACTACAACCCAATGCGGAAAGGTTCGCTACATAAAGTCCGTACAGGTAAGCTTCTGCATCTTTCAGTCCGAGAATGAAGTAAAGGAAAAGCAATACGGGACAAAGCAATCCGCCCTGAATCATGAAGATCAGATTAAAGGTCCCGACCCGGTCTTGTCCCAACAGAAAACGGGAATTGGCTGTAATCAACGATCCGGTAAGCGAAAGCAGATAAACATCCAACAGATAGCCTAACGGAAACATACCAGCCAAAGCCAGTACGGCCGTAGCCAACATCGATCCGAAGATTGCCCACAGATAGGCCGGAATAAAGACATCCCGCAAGGAATACCGATGCATAAAGTACACGATCGTTCCTCCGCAGAAAATACTGTTGAAGGTAGTTACCAGATTAATGGAAGCAATCAGGATACCGACCAAGCCCAATCCTTCGGCTCCCAAAACCTTTGCATTGACAAAGATAAGGAGCAGATTGAGCAGTGCCACCAGATAACGGGCACCAACGGTACCTAAAATGTTCTTCCACATGTAATGTCAGAATTTCAACTGATTGAGCAAGGTTACATACATCTGAATGGCCTCACGGATTTCCATCAGCCCAATATATTCATCCGCCGTATGGGAACGACTGGATTGCCCCGGTCCGATTTTCACCGAAGGGAAAGGCATCAAGGCCTGATCACTTAATGTAGGCGAACCGAACGGCTTCAAATCCATCATAGCCGTCCGCTGCAGGAAAGGATGATCCAAAGGTAACGACGAAGAATTCAGGCGGAAGCTGCGGGCTTTTACCTCACATTTCACCTGCTGGCAAATGGCTTCGTATAGTCTTTCGTTGGTGTAAAACTCATTGGTACGCACATCTACCACAAAGGTACATTTATCGGGTACTACATTGTGCTGTGTACCGGCATGGATCATCGTCACACTCATCTTGACCGGTCCCAAGAAATCACTCTGTTCGGGAAATACGTATGAACGAAACCATTCGATATCCGGCAAAGCTTCATAAATGGCATTGACTCCTTCATTACGGGCAGCATGTCCGGCTTTACCTATTGCCGTACAATCCAGTACCATCAGTCCTTTTTCGGCTACTGCCGGCTGCATCCCGGTCGGTTCGCCAACAATGGCAAAATCAACAGGCGGCAAATACGGCAATACGGATTCGATACCTCCTTTTCCGGAAACTTCTTCCTCGCAGGATGCCAGGAAAATCAAGTTATAAGGCTGTTCCTGACGGGAAAGCAACGTAAATGCTCCATACAAAGAAACAACACTGGCTCCCGCATCATTACTGCCTAAACCATATAGCCGGTCTTCCTCATCGACTTCCGGAGTAAATGGATCACGTGTCCAAGCACTGACAGGCTTTACCGTATCCATATGCGAATTCAGCAATAACGTCGGCTTGGACGGATCAACCAGATTCCCGGCTATCATCCAAAGATTATTCCCCCGACGAAATACTTTCTGTCCTGCTTGTTTCCATTTATTTTCCAGAAAGTCGGCAACCTCTTTTTCTTCCCGACTAAACGAAGGTATGGCTATCATACCTTTCAGTATATCGACCGCTTCGTAATACATAGTTCCAATCTTTTATTCCGCCACGAAATTAACTATTCCGAAGGAGAAATACAAACGGTTAGGGATTTTACCTGACTGCCGACAATGGGAGAGAAATATTTTCTTCTAGCCCAATCAGAGCATTAATAAGATACAGGCGGTTATACTGGTTTAAATCAGACGTGCGAATAGGCCTTTCCTGTACGATTTCTTCGGCCAATAAACGCTGCCTACGGGTTCCATTCAACAGACAGGTATGAGGGACAAACAGACCTTCCGAATTTTCCAGAACCACATTGCTGTATGAGGTATCGGTGATATACCCATCTTTTGTTATAAGAATATCATCACAGATTCCTTTTTGCCGGGTTAAACGCATCAAAGCCGAACGGTCTTCATATTTGAAAGTATAATCCAACGCACCGCCATCAACCAGTTTGAGGGAACGGATCATTCGGGGTTGATAAGGAGAATAGGTGATTTCCCGAATCTGGGTATCATAAACAATCCGGCATTTAAAGACTCCTGAGCTGGCCTCTTCCGGTACTTCCTCGGGAAAAAGAGACAAATCCAGCGGATATTGCCAATGGGCAACCGTCTGACGCATTCGTTGCAGATGCCATTCCAGCGAACAAAACGTACCATTGCATACACGGATCGATTCTATAAAACGAGGAGGATTCATCAACATGGTAAATAAACTTTTTGTAAGACTTCCTGATATTCGGCAGAACAATCACTATTGACGGTGATTCCTCCGCCACTCCGGAAACGTAATCGGTTTCCCTGTTGTTCAATAAACCGGATCATCACGGCAGATCGGAAACTCTTCCCGTCAAAATAGCCGAAAATACCCGTATAGAAACCCCGGTCTTCCTTTTCTGCCTCCCGAATAATACGCACCGTTGCCGGTTTAGGAGCTCCTGATATAGAACCGGCCGGAAGCATATCGAAAATAAGATCGCCCAAGCGGGATAAATAATCTTCCGGCAGATTCCCTGTAACCTGACTGGATACCTGCAGGATTTCTCCCCGGTTCGTTACCAACCGGTCTATGTAACGAAAGCGTTCTACCTGAACATCGGTAGCCACCCGGTTCAAATCATTCCGGATCAGGTCCACAATCGTATGATGTTCGGCACTTTCCTTATAATCATTCAGAATAATATGATCGGCATTAGGTATATCAGCCCGAATAGTTCCTTTCATCGGAAAAGAAGAAACCTTTCCATCTGAAAGAATAACGAAAGTTTCCGGAGAGAAACAGACAAACCGGTCCGGCACCAATAACTTATAACGAGCCTTACTTCGGATAAAGATCTCCTCGAGTGTAAAATCCGTATCCAAATCCGTTGTTACCGTCAGATTCAGGAGAAAAGAATCACCCCGCAGCAATCCCTGACGGGCTATCCGGAATTTGGCGGCATAACAATCCTTATTCATAGGCTTAGACCTGAAATAACTACCTTGCTTTTCCGTTGTAAAAGACAGCTGATTGGTTATTCCTTCCATATTCCACCAGACTTCTTTTTGCTCCAACGGATAAGGCAACACAAAGCCCTCCGTCAATTCATAATTCACAGCACATAGGAACGGAATTCCTTTCGCTCCGTAATCATTCATCCGTTGCCGGGTTTTCTCGGCAGATAACCAGTCCATCTTTCTTCCACTTTCTTTTGATTCAAGAACAAAGCTACGGAAATAAATGAATTTATGCGTATGTTTGTAGCCGTTTCTAATGATATTTTCCATGAAGAGAGTGCTTGTTGTTGATAATTACGACTCATTTGTCTATAACTTGGTACAGATACTGCGTGAAGACCCTCTGTGTTCTTTTGAGGTAGTAACCAACGATCGGATTCCATTCAACCGACTGGATGAATTTGACTGTCTGTTGCTTTCACCAGGACCGGGGATTCCGGAAGAAGCCGGTGATTTACTTGCTTTAATCGACCGTTGTTACCGAAGTCATGCGATATTAGGAGTTTGTCTGGGTCATCAGGCCATCGGACAATACTTTGGCGCTAAATTGGAACAGATGTCTTCTCCCAAACACGGACATCCATCAGCACTTCAGATACGGGATCATCAGGATCGTTTATATAAACAGGTAAATGAGCCTATACAAGTCGGACGTTATCATTCCTGGTTATTATCAACAGATTCGTTCCCTGACTGTCTACACATTACTGCCACGGATGAAGAAGGACATATCATGTCTTTTTCCCACAAGCAGTTACCCATCTATGGTGTACAATTCCATCCCGAATCAATCATGACTCCGCAAGGTAGCATAATGACCCGTAATTTTCTTCATGACTAAATGATTCGAGAATCGTTTTCGATTCCAACGAGAAACAAAAAGGAAACTCGTTTATTATAGCTGGATGAAAAAAGCTATATTTGCGAAACAGTAATCTATTAAATCCAAAAGCAATGAGTCATCTTTATCCGGTAGGCATACAGAGTTTTGAAGAAGTACGAAAGGGCAATTATTGTTATGTGGACAAAACGGCTTTGATTTATCAGTTAGTCAAGACCAATAAATATTACTTTCTCAGTCGTCCACGGCGTTTCGGGAAAAGTCTGCTTATTTCTACTCTCGAAGCCTATTTCTTGGGGAAGAAAGAACTCTTCAAAGGTTTGGCTTTGGATGAACTGGAAAAAGACTGGATTACCTATCCCGTACTGCACCTGGATTTAAACACCCAAAAGTATAATACACCGGAAGCACTGACGAATGTATTGGAAGAAAACCTGAAGAACTGGGAAGATCTTTACGGAGCATCCGACCGTGAAATAGGCGTTGCCCGACGCTTTAACGGAGTGATCCGGAGAGCGGCAGAGAAAACCGGAAGAAATGTCGTGATCTTGGTCGATGAATACGACAAACCGATGCTTCAGGCGATCGGTAATGAAGAGTTACTTAGCGAATATCGCAGTACATTAAAGGCTTTTTATGGTGTATTGAAAAGCTGTGACCCGTATATTCGTTTTGCTTTGCTGACCGGTGTTACCAAGTTCAGTAAAGTAAGCGTTTTCAGCGACCTGAACAATCTGATGGATATTTCCATGTCAAATCGGTTTGCCAATATTTGTGGTATTACGGAACAGGAATTACATACAGAATTTAAAGAAGACATCCTTACGTTAGCCCAGAAAAACAACGCGACAGAAGACGAAGTTAAACAACTGTTGAAAGAGCAATACGATGGATATCATTTTGTAGAAGACAGCGAAGACATCTATAATCCGTTCAGCCTGCTGAATACATTCGCTGAAATGAAATTCGGCAGTTACTGGTTTGAGACGGGAACACCGACTTTTCTCGTTGAATTATTGAAACGTAGTAAATATAACCTGTATCGCCTGACGGAAGAAATCGCCACGGCAGATTCTTTAGGCGGTATCGATTCCATGGACAGTAATCCTGTTCCCATTCTTTATCAGAGCGGATACCTCACCATCAAAGGATATGACAAGCGCTTCCGGACTTATACCTTAAGCTTTCCCAATCGGGAAGTGGAAGAAGGATTCATTCAGTTCCTGCTACCTGCCTATTCCAGTACATCCCGTTCTGATTCAGCTTTCGAGATGGTTCATTTTGTCCGCGAAGTGGAAAGCGGAAACATCAGTGCATTCATGCGCCGCCTCCAGAGCTTCTTTGCGGATACGCCTTATGAACTGGTACGTGATCTGGAACTGCATTATCAGAATGTTCTCTTTATCGTGTTCAAGTTATTGGGCTTCTATACCCAAGCAGAATACCATACTTCCAACGGACGGATTGACTTAGTGATAAAGACCGATCATTACATCTACGTCATGGAGTTCAAACTCGAAGGGACAGCCGAAGAAGCTTTACAGCAAATCAACGACAAACAATATGCGCAGCCTTTTGCATCTGATTCGCGGCAACTCTATAAAATAGGGGTGAACTTCAGCAATGAGACCAGAAATATTGAGAAATGGCTTGTTGAAGAGATCTGATGTTATGTATATGCCCTGTATCAGATTTATCGCTGGATTGATTCTCTTCTAGTCGAACGACAGATAGTAACGGAGCCTTTCTATTTCTCCGGGAGGAAATTCATCCAGCAGACGAAGTTCTTCCCAGCCCTGTAGTTTTCCTTTCCGTTCAATGAGGCGGAGAAGGATTTTGGTTTGTTGTTTGTTCAGATACGGATGCCGGATCAAAGTCCGGTAATCTGCCTGATTAACAGCCAAAGGACGAATCAACGCTGTATCTACGGTAAACCAGGGTTCAAGGGCAGCATACTTATCAGCGTCAATACCATAAACTTCAGCCAACTGATGTACCGTATAGAATCCGCCTAAAAGATCCCGGTATTTGATGATACGACGAGAGAAAACCGGACCGATTCCCGGTACTTTCTGTAAGGTCAGCGAATCAGCCTGGTTTAATTCCACCTGTGTCCCGGCTGGAAACTTCTGACTTCGGGGGCGTTTGGACGAGGAAGTAAAAGGCTTCTGAAACTGTCGTTTTTCCGAATAAGAGGAGCGAGACTTCGGAACGGTACGAGAAATACTCCGGACGGTATCTTGCGGCTTGGACTTGGGAATGGAATCTGTTCGGGAAACCGGTACAACAACGGTTAGAGGCAAAGGCTCTTCTTCCGGTTCCGTTACCCACAACAAGAGCCAAGCGCTCAAAATCAGGAAGGACAGCAACGTCAGTGCCCTTCGTTCACTTTTCGAGAAATAGAATAAATCACGCCAATCTTTCATAGCCATCTGTTTTAGTTGATTATATAAGCATGGAGACAAAGATATAGAAAAGGGAACAAATCACAACATTATAATATGCATCATCCATAAAAAACTGCTAAAGAACAGTATATAAAGAAGAACATGGCGAAATTAGAATGATTATATTTGCCCATACAAGAAATAAGAAATTTAAAAGAAAAGAGAGTCGCAAAATAAAATCGATTTTATCAAACGATAGAATATATTTATCAAAATTATTTGTTTAACCGTCTCTATGATAATTAATCATAGAAATATAAAATTATTGAGTATGAAAAATACATGTTTTATTATTGGAGTGATGTTATTTTTAAACTCTTGTAGTGAATTGGAAGAAGAGAGTTTTACTAGTACAAATTTACAATGTACAAGATCGGCTATGAACGTATCTAATACAGATCTAAAATCAGAACTAAGTAAGGCATTAGCTAAAGTTCTAAGTGAAAATAGAGATGTAAGAGAATTAATTAAACAAGAGGCTTTGAAAAAGTTCGATTATGACTATGATGTTTTATATTCGCTTATCAAAGATGTAAAATTAGGTAATGGAAGCACATTAAAAAGTCTATTGGCTAATTATTTGGATGAGAATTTTCTTTCCATAATAGAAAATGAAATGCCGACATTAACAATATTTGTACCATCATTACCTGAAAATTCATTTTCAGCAAAAAGTTGGAATGTAGAAACTGAAATTCCAGATGTTGCATTCCGAACAAATGAAACAAATGATATTACATCATATGATGCAACAGGTAAAGAATATATAATCAATGATGATTTAATTCCGGGTTATCCGATAGTTGTACTTAAAGAAAATGAAAGAGTAATAGCTAGTCCTATCCAAACAAAATCTTTGGCAAGTTCAGCAATTATGACAACTGACCAAGGAACAATGCTTACTTTTATAAGTGATGTATTTAATAATACTAACAAGGATATTCCTGAATCTTTATCACAAGAATCATATTCATTTTCTAATGACAAAATAACATTTCAAACATCTACTAATATAGAGCATGTTCCAAGTGAAATGGAGAAAAAAATCTTTGAAGCATATGATCATTTCCCCGATCCGAATGATTGGCAAAGAGATTATGTATATTATAGTTTAACAAAAGAGAATACACAAGGAAGTTTTGATTTAAGATACAAAGAATATTTGGTAGATTTTCAAATATTAGGAAATGCAGAAGCAGCATTAAATAGAATAGCAGATCAAACAGGCGATCCTAAAATTGATGGGAAATGGCATGAAAGACGATTGGCCGCAGGTCGTTCTGTTATGACAGGCTGGTCAGATGGAGAATTAGAATTTAAAGTCACTTATTGTTTAGGGGGAGTTGGTCCATCAGCAACAAGTAATATTACCTATTTTAGAGTAGATCCATATAACTTATTCAAATTGGAACCAGTAAAGGACTATGTTCAAGACAAGAAAAATTTTAGATTAAAAAGCGTAGAAGCCCTATGCATTCCTGTAAAATTACCTCTATTTGAATGGAATATAAGAAATTACAGCACATCAATTACAATTAATATTGCAGAAGAGGATCTTTCTCAAACGATCGAGACATCAACTTCTTATGTTTCAAAAATAGCAGCAAATTTTACAGTTGATCCATTAGGTAATATAATTAAGAATGGACTTAAACTAGGAGGCACTATGGAAAATAGTGTTACCAACAGTTACAAAATAACAACTACATTAGAATCGGATGATTTAGGTACAGTTATAGTAAATTTTGGGGATCAGATTATTTTAAGCAAATCAGAAAAGGAATATCCAAGTATCTATGGATCTGGCCGTAGTTCAGCCTATAGATCGCCTGACTATAATAACAAATATTATACTGGATATTATAGAATTCATATTGCCCCATTATTAGCTAATTAACTGAAGCAGCATGATAGAATTAAAAAAATTAATTCTATCATGCTTTATTAAAAGAAAAATCAAATATCTAAAAGAATAATTTATGTACAAAAAGTTTTTAACACTAATCTTATTACAGATCCTATGTTTTTCTTGCACAGATGATGATAAAAATAATGGCTTGGAAATTAATATGTTGGAAACATATGTTTATAGTGCCACAACATCTTTTCAAGACCAAGAAGATTATCCGGCAGATTCCGGAGCCAAAGTTTTTGTTTATTATGGATATGTAACAGGAGATTTTCTTCACTATCAGTATTTAGGCAATGGAATATTGAAAAAAGAGAGTGATTTATATGCGGGCGAAGAGTATATATTCCCTAATTTGGGAGATAAGGTAGGAACGGATGGCGTGTCGCGCCTCATCTTAAACCCTGAAAATCCTAAAGATCCGTATTCGGTTATTATAGAAAGTAGTATATATAGTCCAGATTTTTTATGGAATAGTTTTAGTTCTGTCTCACCATATCAAAAAATAACTGCATATTTCCCATATAAAGAATAATTAGAAATAAATCTCCCAAAAACCGTCCTAAAACACATTCCAAAATACTTGCAGCCAAATAAAAAAAGATTACATTTGTCCCGAATCGATAAAGTTTTAACAGGAAGTTGAACTTCCATCTTGCTTTTTGAAAAATCCACCCAAGAAGTTCAACCTCTAAGTTAATTGTTAACCCTTTTAACTTAGAAGTTGAACTTCCAGCGATTTTTCCGGAAATTCCAAACAAGAAGTTGAACTTATTGCTGGAATGTTAACTTTTTTAACCAAGAAGTTGAACTTCTTACTACATTGTTTCAAAATCCAGCCAAGAAGTTGAACTTCCAAACAGAACAGACAATCTTTTTAAATACATGTTGCCTATGAATAAAATGGAAAGAATTAACCCGAGCAATTGCTCGAATTTCCCCAACAATCTCCACCTGGGCTTCCACCAAAGCATTTTGGCGAAACTCGAAGAGTTTGAGTCTTTCACGATAGAACCGAAATGGGCCGACTATCGCGACCAGTACAAATCGGATATCAGCAAATTGCTCGATGCGAACAAGACAAGCCGAAAAAGGGCTTCTACGACCGACCAGGCGGCTTGTGATGCCGAGCGGGACCGCATCGGATCTCTCTTGATGTTCATGATCTCGAACGGGATCAATGCGGCCGACTCGGCCACCCGGCAAGCCGCCTTGGCCTTGGATGCCGTGGTGAATCCGTACCGGGGGTTCCAGCAGGAGTCGTACTTGGGTGAAACGGCTTCGATCAAAGGGTTGCTGAACGACCTCCGCAAGCCGGAAAATGCCACGTCTGTGGAAAACCTCGGGATCGGCTCCTTCATGGAACAGCTGGAAAAGGAAAACGACCGCTTCGAAGCCATGACGGCTGCCAAGGCGAATGAACATGCCGAGGCAAGCCAATTGCCTACCACCAAGATGTTGCGGAACAGGGTGGACGAGCATTACCAAAATATGTGCGACCTGATCTTCGCCATCGGGTTGCTGGGTGCAACGGGCAGCACCGACGTGGAAGGTGCCATCCTCTTGATCCAAGCCATCAACGGAATCATCAAAGAATATAAGACTTCGTTCAACATGAGCCAGGGGCAGAAGAAGAAAGACCCGGCCAAACCGCAGGAAGGCGGTGAAAAGGAAGGAGAAAAACAACCGGAAGGCGGCCAGGAAGGCGGTGGAGGCGACGGCAACCTAGAGTTCGTCCCCGTTGAAGGAAACAAAACAAATGAATAACAACCTAATAAACGTATAAATGAAACAATTATTATGTTGGATAGCCCCCTTGGTGGGGCTTTTCTGTGCTTGCCAAGAGAAGATGGATTGGAAAGAAAGTCCGTCGGCAAGCGATTTGCAGTTCGGACAATTGGCAAAAAGCTGGGATGAAGGAATTCCTTTAGGCAATGCGACCGTCGGAGCCTTGGTTTGGCAACGGGATTCGGCACTGCGTTTCTCTCTGGATCGTACGGATCTTTGGGATCTTCGTCCGATGGATAGTATATCCGGACCGAACAACCGTTTCTCTTGGGTATACAGTCAGGTACAAAAAGGTGATTACCTGCCGGTCCAGAAGAAATACGATTGGCCTTACGATCAGCTTCCTGCTCCTTCGAAGATTCCGGGAGCGGCCCTTGAGTTTCCTTTGGGAAAACTGGGAGAACCGAGTGATGTACATCTGTATCTGAACAACGCTTTATGCGAAGCCCGTTGGGACAATGGCATCACCTTGAAGACTTTCGTCCATGCTACGGAACCGGTGGGCTGGTTTGTCTTCGAGAACCTGCCGGAAACCATCCAACCCAGTCTGATTGCTCCGCAATACAATAAACCGGGTGATGCGGGAGATAACGGTCCCGTAGAAGGATTAGACTTGCGTCGCCTGGGATATGAACAAGGATCGGTACAGGCCAATGAGCAGGAAATCACCTATCATCAACCGGGTTGGGGCGGATTCTACTACGATGTAAACGTACGCT
>ULYK01045951.1_pt1 | contig 16380 bp, 9 predicted proteins | sample 1962061 | NCBI WGS metagenome assembly ULYK01 (sample SAMEA4835860, study PRJEB28245) | human gut metagenome | biome: gut microbiome; material: fecal sample | place: Denmark | collected 2008
AAATCATTAAAAATTTTTGCAGTAGTATTAATAGCAATGTTAGTTGTATTTTCTGTATCTACATCTTCTTATGCGGATAGTGCAAAAGATGTTATAGGTGGAATAAATGCAGATACGAGTGGAATAAATTCACAAGGAATGAAAACTATTGCTGGTAGAGTATTAGGATTATTACAAATTGTTTCAGCAATATTAGCAGTAATCTTAGTAGCATACTTAGGATTTAAAATGGTATTAGGATCTGCAAATGAAAAAGCAGATGTTCAAAAACAATTTATACCATTAATAATTGGTGTAACAATAGTATTTGCTGCAACAAGTATTGCAAACTTATTATTAGGAATAATGAGTACTTAGAATAAAAAAAGCTACATTTTATGATATTTTTTATCATAAAATGTAGTTTTTTCTTTTCTTTTATGTTATAATAAAATGGTATAAATAGTTTGTAACGAAAGAGAGGAAAATATATGGCAAGATATACATATACCATACCAAGAAACACAAAAGGTGAAGGTAGAATATTAATGATATTTACCAAAAAATCATTTTTATGGACTGTTGCATGTGCATTTGTAGGATTAATAGTTGGATATTTACCAATTGGAGTTATTTTTCAACATCCATTTATAGGAATTGCAATTACATTAATATTTGCATTAATTGGCTTTGGAATAGCTACATTAAAAGTTCCAAATTCATCAAATTTTGAATTATTCAGAAAAACTGGAGGAGAAAATATTGATGAAATAATAATGAGGGCAATAAAATTTAAAAAACAAGGAAAAAAATTATATTTATATCACAAAGGAGGAAGTGACAATGAGTAATCCAGATCAATTAATTTCAGTTTTAACAATAGTAGCAGTTTTTCTAATAATATTAATCTTTACACTTATTGGCGTTTGGTTTTTTATTGTTGCTAAACAAAAGAAAAATGATGGAGAAAAAAGTGAAAAGAATGAAGCTACACCATCTCCAAATGCTACATACAATTTACAATCAATAATGGATTTTATGGAATTTGAAAAAGTAGAAGATAACATGATAATTCAAAAAAAAGGTAAATATTTGATGGTTCTAGAATGTCAAGGAATTAATTATGATTTAATGTCAGAAATGGAAATGGCTTCTGTTGAACAAGGTTTTATAGAGTTTTTAAATACATTAAAATTTGATATTCAAATATATGTTCAAACAAGAACTGTAAACTTGGAATCTAGTTTAAGAGAATATAAATTAAAATTTAGAGACATTGAAGATAAATATAATATATTACAAAATAAATATATGCAATTAAAAAGTGCAGAGTCAGGAATGTATACAGATAAAGAAATATATGATGCATATGTAGAATATGTAAAACAAAAAAATAAATATGAATATACAAAAGATATAATTGCAAATACAGAGAAAAGTAGTTTAAATAGTAGTGTATTACATAAAAAATATTATATTATAATTTCTTGTTATGAAGAAGAAATAAATACACAAAATTATTCACGAGATGAAATACAAAGTATGATTTTTTCAGAGTTATATACAAGAGCTAGATCAATTATGAGAACATTATCAAGATGTGAAGTAAATAGTAAAATATTAGATTCAAAGGGATTAGTTGAATTATTATATAATGCTTATAATAGAGAAGATTCAGACATATTCAGTGCACAAACTGCAATAAATGCAGGTTTTGATTCATTATATTCAACAGCTCCTGATGTAATTGATAAGAAGATGAAATTAATTAATAAACAAATAGAGGAAAATGGAACAAAATTGGCAAATGAGGCTGTTATGGAAGCAAAAAGTGATAAAGAAATGATGCTTAGAATAAGAGAAGAAAATGCTAAAAACTTAATATTTGATTTTGCTGAACAATTAATTTCAGAAAATGAAGAATATTTAGGAAAAGATATATCAGAAGATGCTAAAGTTAAGGTAAGAAGAAAAAAGAAAGAGGCAACGGAAGGAGGAAATGAGAATGAAACTAATGAAAAAACAAAAGCAACAAGAGGAAGAAGACCAAGCTCAGGTAATGAATAATGAAACTTTATATTTAAAGAAAAAAAGTATAAAGGAATTAATTGCTCCATCTGGAATAGATGCATCAAATATTGATCATCTAGAAATAATTTCAAATGTTAAAAGATATGCTAGAAGTTTTTATGTTTCTACATTACCAAGAACATGTATATTCCCAGAATTATTTAGATCTCTTTATATGTTTGGCGATATAAATACATCAATTTATATAAGACCAATTCAAGAGTCTAATTCACAAAATGATTTGAACAAAATTATAACAGAACTAGAAACAGAAAGAATTGTTGCTAATGATAAAGGCAATATAAACAGAGAAAGTATATTAACACAAAAAAGATATGAAACTGAACAATTAAGAGATGAAATTGCTGCAGGATTTAATAAATTATATGAAGCATCAATTGTTTCTACATTGTTTGCTTATAGTAAAGAGGATTTGGATAAATTATCAAAAATGTTAACTGCAGAAATGGCAAAATCTCTTGTAGGGATTAGAAGTGCATGGGCAATTCAAGAAGATGGTTTTAAATCAGCATTACCATTAATGGATGATAGAATAAAAAAGATTCAAATATTTGATAGGCCATCTATGGGAACAATATTTCCATTTACAACTTCAAATATAGGACATGATACAGGTGTTCCAATTGGTGTAAATAAACAAACTGGAGTTCCGATATTATTTGATAATTTCCATTCATCACTTACAAATTATAATATGGTTATATTTGCTAAGTCTGGTGCTGGTAAATCAGTAACAATGAAAACATTAATTTCAAGATCTTCAGTACTTATGGGAATTGAAAGTTTGACACTAGATGCTGAAGGGGAATATTCTGTTGTAGCAGATGCGTTAGGTGGAATAAATGTTGTAATAAGCCCTACATCAAAAACAATTATTAATTTATTTGATATAGAAATAGAAAGAACAAAAGATGAGATAACAGGAAGAGAAAGAGATACATTAAATGTTGAAAGTAAAGTAGAAGATGTTACACAAGCATTAATGACAATGGCCAAAGGTAGTACAAGAACTAAAGAAGTAAATGAGCTTACAAAGCAAATTATTGCTGAAGCTGTTTCTCAAGAGTATGCGGCACGTGGAATTACAGCAAACCCAGCAAGTTTGTATGAAAGTTCATCTTCAAGTAATGTTTTTGAAAGAAGAAGAAAAGAAATGCCAACAATTGGGTCATGGTATAAAAGAATTAAGCAAAGTGCTCAAAGTAATACAAATAAAGATTATGAGTTCCATTATAGTTATTTATTAAAAGTAATGAAACAATATATAAGAGAATATAATGGTCAGATGGCATATTTTGATGGTCAATCTACATTTGATTTAATGGAAGGAGCACCATTAATAAATATCGATATATCACAATTGGAAGAGCGTTTTGCAAGACCACTTGCTCAACAAATATTAATGTCATGGATTTGGGAAAAATTTGTTAAGAAAAATAGTGAAGATAAAAGAAAAGCAAGACAAAAAAGAGTTATAGTCGATGAAGCATGGATGTTACTTCCATTCCCTGAGGCTGTTGATTTCTTAAATAAAATGGCAAGACGTGCCAGAAAAAGAAATGTTTCACTTGCAATTATTTCTCAAAGATTCCAAGATTTCTATGAAAAGCCAGAAGCTCAAGCAGTATTAACATCATCAGATACAAAGTTGTTTTTAGCACAAGACAAATCTGAAATTCAACAATTGAAAGAAGTTTTCAAATTAAGTGAAGGTGAAGCTTCATTCCTTGTTACTTGTTCTAAAGGTGAGGGATTGTTGAAGGTTGGACAAGATACAGCAGTTATTCAAATTACACCAACAAGAAAAGAATTTGAATTTGTTGAAACAAATATGAATAAATTGGTTGCTAATAACCAGAGAGATGATCAAAGAAATATAAATAAAAATTAATGGAGTTTAAAATGCAAAATGTGAAATATGTTGTTGGATTTAAGACAGAAAAGGAGGAGGTGAAAAATAATGTTAAAAAAACATAAGCAATTTATTAGAGTCTTTGCAATATTTTTAGTTTTGGTAATATTTGCAAATATTGTGATACCTAATATATCTTTTGCAAGTAGTTATGATGATTTGAAAGCTTTAGTTACAGAAATTGAGAATGATCAAACATTGGCTTCTACAGTTTATACAAATTTTTTATATAGTAAGGATCCAAGACCAACAAAAGAGGTATATGGTGATGAGTATGTAGATGCGATGACTAAATGGTTGGCAGTGGCATTGATACCAGAAAAAGATAGAAGTACTAAAATTAAAAATGCTTTTATAGAGAGTGAGCCATATTTAAATGAAAATTTGAAAGCAGAAGACATTGATGATACATATTATTTAAATGCTTATAATGAAATTAAAAAAACAAAAGATACTTATGACAAAGCAAAAGATGAAGGAAAATCAGATATAGATGCATCTAATGAAGCTGGAAAAGATCTAAATGACACAATGACTGATAAAGTTCAACAAGATGTTCAAGATAAACATGATATGGCAACTGGAAAAGGTAATTATGATATAGATGATGGTGGACCAAGTTGGATAAAAAATGCTGTAGGACGGAATATTAATGAAACCATTAACATTTTTTTGGCAATCAATATTAGATTCAGTAAATGCTATAATGCAAAATGTAATGTTATCAAATGAAGATGAAGGAAGTCCATTAGCAAAAGTTGCTTCTATTATAGGAGATGTATTTGATGTTGTAAATGGTGAAAAAAAAGATGAACTATTTGATGCAGGAAATCCTACAGAAACTATAACAACTCGTATATCGAGAACAGATTTTTGGGAAGCTGGTAAAGATTTTGCTATACCACATATTCATTATAGTTGTGAAGAAATATTTGCTGGAAAAGTTGGATTATTAAATATTGATTTTATTTCTGGTCAGGGACAGACTTCAAGTTTGAAAACTGTAAGATCAGTAATAGCATCATGGTATAAAATATTAAGATTGATTGCAACTGTATTATTTTTATCTGTATTGATATATACAGGCATAAAAATAATGATAAGTTCAACAGCGAAAGACAAGGCAAAATATAAAGAATGGATAATAAACTGGATAATTGGTTTTGCTATATTGTATTTTTTACATTATTTAATGAGTTTTATAATTGTAGTAATTTCTAAATTTAATACAATGTTATCAAATTCAATGCAATATGTTAATGTTTCTGTAAAGGGAACAGCAAGTTCATTTTCATTTAATACAAATTTAATTGGACTTGTAAGATTTTGTGTTCAGTCAGATAATTTATTATTTAGAACTGGATATTTGATATTATATACAATGTTAACAGTGTATACATTTAAGTTTACAATGATTTATTTAAAGAGATTGATAAATATGGCATTTTTAACATTGATTGCTCCAATAGTTGCTTTTACATATCCAATTGATAAAATGGCAGATGGGCAAGCACAAGGATTTGATATGTGGGTAAAAGAATACATATTTAATGCTTTATTACAACCAATGCACTTTTTACTATATTATGTTTTAGTTGGTTCTGCAGTGAGAATATCAGGAACAAACCCATTATATGCAATTGCTGTATTAGCATTTATGCCAGAAGGAGAAAGATTATTAAAGAAGATATTTGGATTTGATAAAGCTGGCGGAGGAACAGTAAAAGGAATGCAAGATGCAATTGCAGGTGCAGCTATAGCATCAAGTTTAAAAGGAATGTTAGGAAAAGGACCAAAAGGTGGACCTGATGCAAGTAAGATGCAATCACCAGGTGCATTAATAAAAGATTTTAAAGATGATAAACTTAGTGCGGCAGGTGCAGCATTAGGTGCGGCAGGTGCAGCAGGCGCAACTGCAGGAGCAGCGGCTGCACAGGCACATGAAGATGAACATGATCATGATGATCCGCCACCACCACCTCAACAACAACAGCAGCAACAATCACAACAACATCAATCGCAACAACAAAATAATGGTGATGATAGTAATTTACCACCACCACCTCAGTTTAATGGAAATATGGAACCAATTAAACAAAAAGAAAAGACACCAATACATAAATTAGCAAATAAAGTAAAAAATTCAAAAATTGCAAAATCAAAAGTTGGAAGAGGATTAGCTGCTATTGGAAAAAATGCAGTAAGACCAATATATGATTTTGATAAAAGTGGAAAATATAATGGAAAAAGATTTATTAGAAATGTTGCTAAAGGTGCAGTTGGAACAGCTGTAGGACTTACAGCAACGGCAGTTCAAGCTGGAATAAGTTTAACAGATGGTAAATATAGCCCAGCAGAAGCTATAGGATCATTTGCTGCTGGTTATGGATTTGCAGGTAATGCTGCAGGAGGGGCTGTAGATACATTTACATCTGGTTATAGAGATGGTTATACAAAGCCAGAAAAAATGAAAGCATTCCAAGAAGATTTCTCAAATAGAGATGATGTAATTCAGTTCTGTAAAGAAAATTATGGAGATGATTGGAGAGAACAAAGAGATAGAATGGTAAATAACTTTGTTCCAAGAGGTTTCACAGATTTAAGTGAAATGAAAGAAATGATGAAATATTCAAATAATGCAACAGCTGAACTTACAAAAAATAATAGTAATTTAACTGAAAAACAAAAAATTGAGATAAGAAATAAACAAGACTTAACAGCAATGGCAATAAAGAATGTTCAAAAGAGAAAAGCTAAGGAAGGAACTTCTGGAACACCATATAATGAGAAAAAAGAAAGACAATTAATTGCTGCAAGAACAAAAGGAATGAGTCAAACACAAGCAGAAACAACAGCAAATACAATACGAAATGAAGATGAAGCAATAAGAAGATATAACCAATACTTAGAAAAATAAGGCGATTTTTATGAATTACACTCTTTTAGTATATTTAAGAGAGTGTAATTAAAAAAGTTACTTTAATATTTAGAGAGGTGATGTAATGAAAAAAAATATTTTTAATAAAATATTGATTTGTGTAAGTATAATAATTATTTTACTTAACTGGTTATTTTGCAATATAGTATTAGCTGAATCAACAAATGAAAATTTGGATGATATAAGTGTTGCAGAAGGAAATGTTGGAGAAGAAACATATTCAGAATTAAGAAAAAAATTAGTTGAAGAGTTAAGAAGTAAATTAGAAGAAGCATATTCTTATTCTGGAACAGTAGAAGAACTTGCTGATCTATGTGGAATTGATTTAAATGATACTACTGCAGGAGAAATTACATCATCTGAAGGTAAAATTATAAAAATTGATGACAATACAACAATAGTATTAGGCTTTGAAATGAAATGTGAAACTGGTTCTAAAAGTCAATATATAACAGATGATAATACAGATGGTAGATATACAGAAATGAAAATAAGTAATATTAAGGTTGTAAAAAATACAGGAGCAGATAATACTACGAAAAAAAATGAAGAAGCTAAATCTTCAAGTTTCATAAATTTTACAAATGAAATGATTGTTGGTGGAAAAACATATTCAGGAGATACTAATTGGGACATAGGAGGAGTATTATTAAAACCATTCTTTTTTTTGGTTAACTGTGTTGCAGATACTTTACTAGGAATAATTCAAAAATTTATGTATTCTGATGTAACAGATCAGGCCCAAATAACAAATTATGTAAAAACAAATTATATAGATAAATGTAGAGTTGTTGACAGTAGAAATATAGATACAATGTTTGATCTTTCTTTAAATAATCAAATTCTTTGTTATTTAGGTTCTAAAGGAAAAATAAGTAATGTTGAATATCCTCATATTCATTATAGTCCAGAGGAAATATTTGCTGGGAAAATAAGTTTATTAAATATTGATTTTATTTCTGGTGTTGGACAAGCAGAAGGACTAGGAGTTGTAAGACAAGCATTAGCTAATTGGTATAAGGCATTAAGATTAATAGCAACAGTTGGATTTTTATCTGTATTAATATATATTGGTATAAAAATAATGTTAAGTTCAAATACAAAAAATAGGGCTAAATATAAAGAATTAATAATAGATTGGATTGTTGGATTAGCTATTTTATATTCTATGCATTATATAATGTCATTTATAATTACAGCAATAAATATGTTTAATGATAAATTAGGAGCAAGTATGCCACTTCTAAGAGTTGTTGGCGGAAATGGATATGATACATTTGCAACTAATTTAATCGGATTAGTAAGATTTTGTACAGAATATGATACAATTGCAGTAAAGATTGGATATGAAATTATGTATATAATGCTTGTAGGATATACAATAAAATTTACAGTTATTTATTTAAAAAGAGTTTTAAATATTGCATTTTTAACATTAATTGCACCAATTGTAGCATTTACATATCCAATAGATAAATCTATTGATGGAAAAGCGCAAGGTTTTTCAATGTGGATAAAGGAATATTTTTTTAATGCATTAATTCAACCAGTACATTATTTATTATATTATGTAATGGTTAGCTCAGCAATGGGAATTGCTGTAAAAAATCCATTATATGCAATTGCAGTTTTAACATTTCTAACAGAAGCAGAAAGATTGTTGAAAAAGATATTTGGATTTGATAAAGCTCGTGAAGGAATGGTTGGAGGACTTGGTGCCGTTTCAATGGTTTCTGCAGCTAATGGTGTAAAAAAATTAGTTGGAAAAAAAGGCAATGGAGCAAATTCATCAAAAGCAATTGGATATCCAGGAGCATTAAATAAAGATTATAAAACAGCAGAATTATTAAATGATTCAATACAAACTACACAATCTCCAACATCAGCAGATGATGATAGAGAAAATATAGATGATGATGAAAATAATAATGGACCAATAGGTGATAATACAAATCATAGATTGAGCAATAATAATAATATTCAAGATCAAGATATAGAAGAGCCAATTGGAAGACCAAAGTTATTAGGTGATATAATTCCTAGAAGTGAATTACCAGCAAATAAAAAACCAATAAAACAACTTATGAGAAGTATGCATGAAAAAAGAAAAGATTTAACTGCACAAGCACTCGAAACACCTGTAGGACAGACAATGTCAAATATAGCAAATTCTAGAGGTGGAAGAGTAGCTATGAGAATTGGTAGTGGTATAGGAGCTATAGGGAAAAGGGCAATAAGACCAATATATGATGTAAATAGAACTGCAAAATATAATGGAAAAAGGTTTGTAAGAAATATAGCTAAAGGAGCTGTTGGAGCTGGAATAGGAATTACGGCAGCTGCAGTTCAAGCTGGAATAAGTTTAACAGATGGTCATTATAAACCAACAGAGGCATTAGCATCTTTTTCAGTAGGATATGCATATGGTACTAAAAAGACGGATAATATTATAGATACTTTCGGAACAGGGTATGTTGAGGGATATGATAAAAATGAAAAGATGGAAGTATATAAAGAAAACTTTAAAAATAGAGATGATGTAATACAATTCTGTAAAGAAAAATATGGAAATGAATGGAGAGAGTATAGAGATAGAATTGTAGATAATTATGTAACAAGAGGCTTCATAGATTTGGATGAAATAAAACAATGTATAACATATTCTAATGCAGTTGCAAAAGAAGAAGTTGAAGAAAATCCAGAAACTGCAAACTTAACAGGAAGAGCTAAGGAAAAGGCAATTGATAAAGAAAGAGATAAACAAGATGTAATTGCAATGTCTATACTTACACATAAAAAGAAGAGGAAAAAACAGAATATATCATCAATTACATATAATCAAAAGAGAGAAAAACAATATTTGGATTCAATTACAAAAGGAATGGATACAGAAAAAGCAGAAAAAACAAGAAAAGAAGAAAAAGCAGTAAGTGCATCAATAAGATATTTTGATAGCAAAACAACATAAAGAATGAGGTGAAAATGTGCAAAAAATTGTATATAAATTATTAACATGTATTATATTAATGAATATTTTATTTCAATTTAATTATAGTAGTATTATATATGCAGTTACTTCGGCTACAACAGTAACACAGAGTACTACATCTGGTACAACAGCAAGTACTACGGAAGAAACAATAGACCCAGATCAAGATGTTACAAATGCAGATGATGATAATTTAGGCGCAGATATTAATGATGACTCAGGAACATTATTAGGTCCACTAGTAGAAATAGTTAGAGCAATTGGAGATGCGATAATGTCAATATTGACTAAGTGCATGTTGGGAACTTCATTTGAAAGTATGATGGTTTCATGGGACGAAGTCGATAATTCAAAATTGTTAGAAGCAAATACAAGTAAAACATATACGGAAAGTGAGATTAATGAATTTAAAAATGCATTTGGCAATTTACCAGATTTAAAATATCCAAATTTTAAATATACACCAGAGGAAATTTTTAAAGGAGAAATTGACGTTTTTGGAATTGATTTTATTGGAGGAAATACTGTAAAAAATGGTGAAGTAAAACAAAATGAATCAACAGGATGGAATTCATTAAGAAAAATGGTTTCAATATGGTATCAAGTTTTGAGATATATAGCTGTTATTGGATTATTATCAATTCTTATATATTTAGGTATTAAAATTATACTTAGTTCATCAGCAGGAAAAAAAGCAGAGTATAAAAGTGCATTAATAAATTGGGTTATTGCTATGTTTTTAATATTTATAATGCATTATATAATGGCATTTATAATAGTTTTAATTCAAAAATTCACTACTTTACTTGGTAAAAGTATAGGAAATATAAAAGTTACATTTGGTGATAAAACATTTATCACGAATTTTATGGGATTAGCTAGATTTCAAGCACAAGAAAATTCACTAACAAATCAATTAGGATATGTTATCATATATATAGCATTTATAACATTAACTTTTAAATTTACATTTATATATTTTAAAAGAATGTTAAAAATGGCAATTTTAACACTTGTTGCACCACTTGTTGCAATGATGTATCCATTAGATAAAAAAGGTGGAGGAAAAGCAAGAGGGTTTGATTTCTGGTTAAAAGAATATATATATACAGCATTATTACAACCAGTTCATTTATTATTATATAATTTATTAATAGGAACAGCTGTGCAAATATCAGTAAAAAATCCAATATATGCAATTATAGCATTGTTCTTTATGGCAAATGCAGAAAAAATGTTTAAGAAAATATTTGGATTTGGAAGAGCTGGAAAAGGAATGGAAAATGGACTTGAAAAAACTATTGGGGCTGCGGCAATGACATCAGCAGTTATGAATGGTGCTAAAAGAATGTTTGCACCACCACCAGCACCAAAAATAAAAGAAACAAGTAAAAATGGTAGTGATGATAAAAATAACTTAAATACAGATACTGATGATGATGATCAATGGGATGACTATGATGACGAAGAGGAAGTAGCACCAGAGTCTTTGTTACTTGATAAAGGAATTCTTAAGACTAGGGAGAATTTGGCAGATGAAGAATTTAAGAAAGAGAGAGAACAAACAAAATCATTTGAAGAAGCATTTAATAAACTAAAACAAGATGGATTAATAGAAGGAAAAGGACATAATAGTCCATATAATAGAGTAACAGAAGGAAGATTTAAAATTTTAAGAGCAGCAATAAAAGCTAATGAAGATCCATTTGAAAAAAATAATATTCCATTACAATATAATGATGAATATTCACATCTAAATTCAAATCAATTATTAGATAAGATGAGATGGCATTTAGAAAGAGGAGAAATTGATGAGGCACAAAAATATTATAATGTTCTACATAAGAGAATATTACAAAATAAATATATAAGAAATCATGGAAATCCTCAGGCATTTTTGGAGAGACCATATTCAAATCTTAGTGATGAACAATTAAAATTACAATATGAAATGGCAAAAAAAGCAAATAATAAAGAAGAAATGAGAAAATATGAGGAAGAAATGGAACTTAGAAATAAAGCTAAAGGACAAGTTCCTCAACAAATAGTTACTAACCAAAATACAAATGAAAATATGAATAATACAGATGAAAATAATACAGAAACTAATCCAGAAAATGAAGAAAAACAAACAAAGAAAAATGAATATAAAGATAGAGGTACTTTAGATAGATTTAGAAGAGGAACTATAAGTGGAGTAAAGGCATTAGGAAAGAAAGCCATAAAACCTGTTTGGAATTTTGACAAAACAGCTGGTGAAAATGTTCAAGAATTATTAACAGACAAAGTTTTGAAAGGGGCTGTACAAGCAACAGTAGGAGTAACAACAGCTGCTGTACAAGCAGGAGTTAGTTTGACAGATGGAAAATATACAGCCAAAGAGGCAATTGGTTCTTTAGCAGGAGGAATTGCCCTTGGAGGAAAAGTGTATAAAAGTGGCAAGAAGTTTGCAAAAGGAGTTGCTAGAGAAGTAAATTATGGCAGTTCAGATGACGAAAGAAAAAATAGAATAGCTAAAGATTGGTCTGAAAGAGATGATGTTCAAGATGAATTTAAAAACACTTATGGTGCAAAATCAGATGAAATGATTAGAAGAGCAAAACATATAGTTGTAAAATCTGCTATACAAGATGTTAATGAGCAAAAGAAAATTTTTAGATATTCAAATTACTTAAGAAAACATAATAGTTCTTATAGCATTGAGGAAGCAGATAAAAAAGCATTAGAAGTATACAAGTATAAGAATAGTTTAGAAAGCAGAAATCAATTAGACAGAGTTATTAATGATAAGTCTGCAAGGGAGGAGATAGCAGAAAGAGCAGTGCAAAACAATCGTAGTTCAAAATCAAGTGATTTAGTTAGAAAAAATTGTTTGGATATGATAGAAAGTGCAGTAGAGTTTAACAATGTTCAAGAAAATTCTGAATTAGATATTTTTGGAGGTGAATAGAATGAACAATTTTATGAGATTTTTTAATAAAAATCAAAAAAATATTTTTCTGGCTACAGCAGTAGTTATATTTATGATATTAATAATAGTTATATTAAATCAATATTATATAGCTCAAGAAGAAAATAATCAAAAAATAGCACAAGATAAACAATTGACAACAGAAAATGGATATTCAAATCAAGAAAATGTTACATTAGATAATATAGAAACAGAGTCAGTAAAAAAATTAAATAATAATACTATTGAAAATACAATGAAAAAGTTTGTTAGTTATTGTAATAGTGGGGATTATGTGCAAGCATATAATATGTTGACAGATGACTGTAAAGAAGCATTAAAATATAATGATGCTAAAACTTTTAAGGAATATTACATAGATTTAAGATTTCCTGAAAAACAAGAGTATTCTTTATCAAAATGGGCTGTAGAAGGAGATAATGCAGTTTATTTGGTAACTTTTAATGGAGATTTATTAGCAACAGGAGGAGAAAAATATTCTTCTAATGAAGAGTATTATACATTTGTAAAAAAAGACAATGAATATAAAATAAATGTAAATAATTATATTTATTGTGAAAATAAAAATACTAGATATGTATTTGACGATATAGATGTTAAAATTGGAAAAATTAATAGATATAGTAAATATGAAGAAATGACAATAGAAATAAAGAATAATTCTCAAAAGACAATTGCAGTTACAACAAATGATGCTGGTAATAGAGTATATTTAACTAATACTAAAGGTGCAATATATTCGTCTATAAATAGTGTACTTGATGAACAAGACTTAATTTTAAATGCAGGGGAGACTAAAGAAATTACAGTTAAATTTAATAAATTATATAGTGTTGCAAATAAAGCAGATAAACTAATATTTCCAAAAATAATATTAGATTATGAAGATTATTTAAGTACACATAATAGAACTGCATATTCAAATACAACAACAATAACAGTTCAATATAACTAGAAGGAGGAAATTATGAAAAAAACATTATTAAAAAATTTAATAATTGCGATTTTAGTAATTATAATCATTTTTTCCATGATGACTCGAACCTATGCAATAGGAGTAATAAATTCAGTAGAATTAGCTGACCTTAGTTTATCTAATTCTGCTGATGATAAGAGTTCTAATATTGGTAGTAGTACAGCTACCAGTTTATTAGCAGGATTAGAAGAAGCTTCTTCAGATTTAAAAAATATGGTTTCTATAACAAGTAATGGATATGAATTACAAGGAAATTATGCATTAAGAATTATACAAGCATTGGAAAAAGCTTCTGTTGATACATATGCTTTTGGATTTAGAGATAAAGATTATGATATAAAATCTAATGACAATACAAGTCAAACTTATACACCAGATTCCCAACTGAAAAATGTATTAGATAAATATATTAGAACAGAATTAAAAAATATGTTACCTAATATAGGTTCTTATGCACATACAGCAATTAATGGAAATGTTGTAATAAAAAGATATACTAGTAAATTTGGTAGATATAATGCTTCAAATTCTGGTGGAACATCACAAGAAAATGGAATGGATTTTGGTGAGGGGATAACGTTAGAATATGTCCCATATGAAACATTGAAAAAATATTCCAAAACAGTTGCTAGAACTTATGATGAAACTCAACAGTATTTAAAGTATTTTTCAATAAATCCACAAGGAATGAAACTATGTATATTAGTTTCAGAAGAAAACTATGTATGGTATTATAATAATATAACTCCGAAGAGAGCAATTGATGATTCAGGTACACAAGATCCTGTTGGTGTTGAACTATTACCAGATGATTATAAGACAGCATCAAAAGTAGTGTCAACATTTAAAATAAAAGAGTATGAATATTTAAATTTATTAGAACAAACAGCAACACCTGTAAATTATTTTCTTGCAATGCAAATGATATCACAAGATGAAAACTTTATGAATGAACTTCTTGATAAATGTAATAGTGATTCAAAAATAGAGATTGGTTTTTTAGAATCAACAGAGACAAACTTTGTACATTATAATTATGGAACAGATGAGAAAGATGTAGTAAGAGGCGGAAAGTTAAGTACATATCAAGTTGATACTTGGAATAGATGGGATTGTTGTAAAGATACAACAACAACAACAACTGATTCAGAAGGAAATATTGTTACTAATACAGAACATGAACCTCACTCTGGAAGAGATATTGTTGATAAAAAATTAGGAAACTATATTGGAAATGAAGATGAAGTTTATGCAACATGTTTAAAGTATGCAGGATATGAATTAAAAGATTTTTTGAATGTAAAAATAAAAAATACGGGAGATTTATATTTAATAAGAGCTGAAACATGGAATATGAATTACCAATTAAAACCTAAAGTTGGAGGAATAGAAAGGCCATTTAAGAAATTAAATAGTGTAAAGAAAATTGATATAAAACCAGATCCTGTACCATATGTTGAAAGACTAGAGCCATATGAAGAAAGAAGAATTGGAAGACATAATTGTGATGCTAATCATTATAGTAATCTATATGAATGGAAAAATACGCATTTTTATATATACGAAGGAAAAGCTGAATGGACAAATAAATATAATATTTATACAGTTATAGATGGTGAATATAAAACAGATTTTATAATAGGATTAATAAAAAAATATCCACAAGTTCAAAATAATTTCACATCAGCTGCTAGTTTATTATTTTCTTTATTGGAGCAAAATGGAAATACACAAGAATTAGAAAGATTTATGAGAACAGTTATAACTCAAGTAACAGGTAATCAATATTTAACAGAAAATACTCAAAACTTGAATTATGATTTTGCAGTAGGATTATCAGAAGATTCAATGTATAGTTTTAATATTAATTCAAATGATACTAGTGCAACACCAAAAAGTTATAAAGTAGATACAGATTCGTCTGCAAGTAGTTCTAATGGACCAAAAATGTCTGGAGGAAGCGGAAAAACAAAATGGACATTATCAAAATTAACTACAATAAAAACAACAGATCAAGATGGAGAATTTATTTCAAATAGGCAATATTATTATTTTAAGCAAGGAACAGGAACTAATATATGTGGTAGAGCATCTCTAGCAATATGTTTAAGTGGATTAGGAATAAAGAATCCAAGTACAGGACAACCATATACGCCAACAGAGATAAGTCCCAATAATACAAATGCATGGTTTTCATGGATGAGTTCCGTAGGAGCAACAGGAGTAAGATATACAAATAACTTAAAAGCAAAACTAATTGAACAATTAAGTACAGGAAATCCTGCAATAGTTCATATAAAAGCAAATTCTGATCCAAGTAATATTTATAATACAAAAGGTGGACATTTTATTGCCGTTGTAGGCTTAAAATATGAAGGAGATGCATTAGCATATGTATTGGATCCAGGAAGTTCAAGAGCTACAAGAACAGAAAATTATATTAATATAAATAAGATATTAGCATATGCAGATGAAGTAAGAACAGTAAAATTAAAATAAATATATTTCAGAAAGGTATTTATAA
>ULYK01017149.1_pt1 | contig 16054 bp, 9 predicted proteins | sample 1962061 | NCBI WGS metagenome assembly ULYK01 (sample SAMEA4835860, study PRJEB28245) | human gut metagenome | biome: gut microbiome; material: fecal sample | place: Denmark | collected 2008
TAAATAGCCATTTAGCTGAGTATTGATTCTTTGCTTCGTATAAATCGAATCAAGTATTGAAACCACTTTTCGCTGTGTCTCGATGTGAGGAAGTTCAATTTCAATTCGAGACACATCAGCAGGATGGACACGAAATACTTTCATACCTCTTACATACCGACGAAGCTCACCGATAAAACAAGGAGAACTCATAAGGTAGTTGAGATAGGCAGGTATAACAAGATCTCTGCGTTTAACACGGACAATAGTCGTCTCAGTACCCGAAACAGCAAGCTTATTTTGTGGATTGTTGAAAAGATAAGCATGTCCCAAATCATCAACAGTTTCCGAAGTAAGCACATACACGATGTCCTGATCTTTAAGGCACTGACTTTCTTTAACCTTTTCACCGCGGAGAATAAACGGAATAGGTTTTGATGGACTTTCAACATCAATGCGCAGGTCAAACCCTTTATAAAGGTCACCATAATGGATATAGAGGTAATCTCCGGTGTCGTGCATACGGGCACGGGGAATGCTCGCTCCACGACTAAAGCTGCAAATATCGCCAAGTACGACTTTACATCCCATACCCAATTGCCTCCAGATTCTTCTTGATTTGCTCTTGCAAGCGGCTGGATTCCTCAAAGCACTTGGAAATCTCACCAGTTAGCCGCTTCATTTTCTCTTCGAATGGTTCACCGTCATCTTCCGGTTCGGCAATGCCTACATAGCGGCCTGGCGTGAGAATGTAGTCTTGCTTGGCAATGTCCTCAGTTGTGGCGATGGCAGAAAAGCCCTTCTCCTCTTCCAGTGTTCCAGCACGGAATGCGTCGAACGCTCCCGATACCTTGGCGATGTCTTCATCGGTGAACTCACGCAGTTTACGAGAAACCATGGTTCCCATGTCCCTCGCATCAATAAACAAGGTCTTGCCCGGCTGGGCCTTCTTGTTTGTGATTATCCACAGACTCACAGGAATACCCGTGCTATAGAAAAGCTTATCGGGCATGGCAATGATGCCTTCGACCAAATCTTTTGCGACAATGTTGGCTCGAATATCGCCTTCACCGCTCGTTTGACTTGATAAAGCGCCATTGGCAAGCACTAGACCAATACGCCCTCCAGCCGGCTGCAGATGATGAATCATATGTTGCATCCATGCAAAGTTGGCGTTGCCTTCTGGCGGAGTGCCGTAATCCCATCTCGGGTCTTCTTTGAGCTTATCCCCTCCCCAATCTTTCAGATTGAATGGCGGATTGGCAAGAATGAAATCGAATCTCTCGTTCTTATGCAGATCATTAAAGAACGTATCCGCATTATGATCGCCAAGATCGGCGTCAATACCACGGATGGCAAGATTCATCGTCGCCATTTTCCATGTAGTCGGGTTGCTTTCCTGCCCGTATACGGACAGATCAGAAATCTTGCCTTGATGCCGTTCAACAAACTTGGCCGACTGCACGAACATGCCGCCAGACCCGCAGCAAGGATCATAGACCCGCCCATGGTAAGGCTCAATAATCTCAACCAAGGTTTTCACAATGCAGGCCGGCGTATAGAACTCTCCAGCATTCTTGCCTTCAGCTTCCGCGAACTTGGCCAAGCAGTATTCATAGGTGCGTCCAAGAATATCTCTGCTGTCACCTTTATCCGCCATCTTTACGTTGGTGAACAGATCCACAACCTCGCCCAAGCGGCGCTTGTCGAGCTCCTGACGGGCAAAGTTCTTGGGGAGAATATTCTTCAGCTTATCGTTCTCCGATTCAATCGAACGCATAGCCTCATCGATTACCTTGCCAACCTCTGGAGTGTGCGCAGCGGCGGCAATCACATTCCAACGTGCATTTTCAGGCACAAAGAAAATATTCTCTGCCATGTACTCGTCGCGATCCTCTTCAAAGCCTTCGCCTTCATCCACAAGCTCCTGATGCTTCTGATCGAACTTGTCGGAGATGTACTTCAGGAAGATCAGGCCGAGAACCACATTCTTGTATTCCGAAGCATCAATGTTGCCCCGTAGCTTGTCCGCGGCTTTCCAAATCTGCTCTTCAAAGCCGATTTCCGCCGTATTATCGTTTTTCTTCTTCGCCATTTCCTGTTCCTACTCTTCAATCTTGGTATCAGCCCAAAGCTCGCACTGCTTCATCACAGTATCCATGGCATCATCGACGCCTTCAGGCGGATACTTGTATTTTCGCAGCAAACGTTTGATCGCACGCCGCATTCCAGCACGGGCACTTTCCTTCTTCTGCCAGTCAATCGTGGCACTTCTTTGCATGGTTTCAGTCAACTCACGCGCTATAGCAACCAACTGGTCGTTGTTATAGAAATCCTTGACCGCTTGAGGTTTGGTAATGGCATCATAGAATGCCATTTCCTCATCATTCAGTCCAAGCTTCTGGGCATCATCACGGTCTTTCATAATGTCACGAGCCATTTGAAGAAGCTCTTCAATGACCTGCGCATTGGTCAGCATGCCATTGAGATAGGAGTTCAATGTGTTTTGCAGCATCTCGCTGAATTTCTGTGCTTTGACCACGCTGGTCCGCTGATAGGCACGAACTTTCTCCTTGATGAGTCGTTTCAGACTCTCGACGGCGATGTTCTTTTCCTTCATGCCAGCGATTTCCTGAAGAAACGCTTCATCGAACAAGGAAATCTCAACACTGTTCTTGTCGAAAAGGTTGATCACGCCATCAGCGTGAACGGTTTGCTCAAGGATGTCGCTTACACGCTTGTTGAATTCGGCGTAGGTCATGCCTCCACCACCGTTACCTTTACGCCCGGTAAGGCGAAGTACCTGAACACGCAAAACCGACAAATAAGCTGCTTCGTGCTGGTCCTCTTCAGAAACCAGGCTCTTGCATAGGCTCAATGCCTGGTTCATCAGTTGGCATTGCTTGAGGAAGTTTTCGGTATCTTCATGACGCTTCGGCTCAAGCAGCCAATCGGTTCCTTCGGCAATGGCATCTGCCAAAGCCTCTCGACTATTCGTAAAAATCAATTTCCTGTAGTCGAAGCCATACATAAGGTCGCGGCATACATCAAGTTTTTCAACAAATTTCGGGTAAGCCGTCGCAGCAATATCCATATTGCTGTAATTATGCTGATCTCGATTCGTATAGTCCTTCATTGCTTGCTTAAGAGCTCCGGCGATGCCTATATAGTCGACTACCAGACCGCCTTCCTTGCCTTTGCAAACACGATTCACTCGGGCAATGGCCTGCATGAGGTTATGACCCTTCATCGGTTTGAAAACGTACATAGTCGACAGACTTGGTACGTCAAAGCCCGTAAGCCACATATCAACGACAATGGCAATCTTCAATGGATCGTCATCATCTTTGAACTTCCGCTCCATCTCCTTCTTATGCGTGCTACCTCCGCACACGTCGAACCATTCCTCGGGATCCTGATTCGACATGGTCATCACCACACCGATTTTTTCTTTCCATTCAGGGCGTAATTCCAAAATCTTGTAGTAGATTTTCATCGCAATCGGGCGACTATACGCAACAATAAGAGCCTTGCCGGCAAGCACATCAGCACGGTTGTTCTCGTAATGGTCAACAATGTCACGGCAGAGCGCATCGATGGTTTCCGGAGTATCAAAAATCGCATCAAGCCCGCCAAGGTCATGCTTGGATTTCTCAATACTTGCTTCATCTGCTTGATCAGCAAATTCCCTATAAGCGGCGTCAATTCGCCCAAGGGCTCCCTCATCCAGATGCAGTGCGACAACTCGACTCTCATAATAAACCGGTTTAGTTGACTCATCTTCAACTGATTGAGTCATGTCGTACACATCGATGTAGTCACCAAAAATCTCACGAGTATTACGGTCATCCGTCGATATGGGGGTACCCGTAAAACCGATATAGGAAGCATTCGGCAAAGCCCTGCGAACCATACGAGCCGCGCCAATACTCACCTTGCCATTCTCATCGATGGTTTCTGTGAGTCCGTATTGGCCTCGGTGGGCCTCATCCACCATGACAATAACGTTGTTCCGGTCGCATAGCGGTTCATCTCCATCAGAGAATTTCTGCATGGTGGTGAAAATAATGCCGTTTGCTTCCCGCCCTTCCAGCAATTCCTTCAAATTCTGCCGACTTTCAGCCTGCACCGCCTGCTGGCGCAGGAACTTCGCACATCTGGTGAACTGACCGAACAACTGGTCATCCAAATCATTGCGATCAGTAATGACCACAATCGTTGGGCTCTCCAAATATTTTTGAATCAAATGTGCGAAGAACACCATCGACAGAGATTTGCCGCTCCCCTGGGTATGCCAGAACACGCCAATTTTGCCATCTCCAGCAACCGCATCCTGAGCGCGGACAACAGCTTTTTTCACGGCAAAATACTGGTGATATGCACCAAGAATTTTGACTATTTTTTCAGAAGTATCGTTAAAGCACACGAAATTCTGAATAATATCCAACAACCTTGCTTTTGGCAGCATTCCATCAAGCATGGTCTTCCACGAAGCGTTCTTCGTTTCGGAATAGTCCCCATCGACAGACTTCCATGCCACGTAACGATCCTCGTCCGCGGTAATGGTACCAACTCTAGTTTCAGTCATATCGCTCATTACGCAGAACACATTCGGCACAAACAAGCTCGGAATCTGCTTCATGTACTGACGAAGCTGCAAATAAGCGTCAGACGCATCAGTTTCCACACGTGACGGCGACTTAAGTTCGAAAATGACCAATGGCATGCCATTGATGAAGATAATTATATCAGGGCGCTTCTCTGAATATTCGACAAAAGTCCATTGATTGACAACTTGGAACACATTGTTTTCAGGATGGTTGAAATCTAGAAGGCGAACGATTTCATTCCGTTCTTCTTTACCATCAAAATAACGGACTTCCACACCAGACTGAAGATAGTCATTAAAAATTTCATTCCGCTGCTCAAGACTTCCACCCTCAATATTCTTAATTTTGAGAATTGCCTCATCAATTGCCTTCGCAGGCAACCCTTGATTGACATTAGACAATGCTTCCGGGAGAACATCAGGAATAAAAACATCTTGATAATTCTCAGAAGAACGACGAACATCCGGACCGAACAAATGCTCATATCCCATTGAATCCACAAGATGGTCAATGATCGTATGCTCATACCAGTCTTCATCGATAATCATGGAGTGATTCTTGCCAAGAACAGATTCAACTAACGAACTGTCCATCATGCGCTTCTTTGCCATATCTACTCTCATTCACCGATATCCGGAAAACCATCCAAACCGATTGTACGCTACCAAGGGGGTTCTACTGCCACTTTGCACACCGGCGTCGGTACAAACAACTTGAAACAAATCACTTCCGCCCCTCCCAATCTGCATATGTATCATTATCTTTGGTCCTCCACTCACGACGTCCATTAGCAGTCGCACGTCCTTGTACAAAAGCAGCAGCGGCAGAAGGCGAAGAGAAAGGCACATCTCTTGTCAAAGTCGCAATCCCCTTATCATCGATAACGATTGCTCCCTCATTGTTTAATCGTTCATGAAGCTGTTTCCGTAATTCAAACTGCCTGCGAGTACTTTCGACAACATTGTCCTTACGCGTTACTTCTGCAGCAATCGCAGACCCTTTAAGCACAGTAAATTCACCATCAATAATTTGCCCATAAGCAGTACCTCCATGTTTCTTTACCGATACTTGGAATATCGGAGAATCATATTGCAATTCTTCCCCTGCCTTCAATGCATCATCCCATTTTGATGAACGACCGCGAAACACTTCTACCCCAAGTACCGGCAGAATCGTCAGAAATTCCTTAATGAAATGATTCATATCCGAAGCATCTGCTTCCGGCAAATCCGCACCCCCTGTAGGCTCATTGCCGTTTTCCAAAGGAATACGTCCAATCTCCTTAGCTCTCTGGATAAGCTGAGCCTCAATGTAGCGAGCATGTGCACTAGTCAGGTTGCCATCTTTTGAAGTGACAAACACTACTTCAGACCAGAATGATTTCTTGGCCGCATGCTGTTTTAAGCGACTTGCAATATTGTCGCTTTCACCAATATAAGCCAATGGACTTCCATCACTTTTGTCACCAAGCAGGATATAAACGCCTGTACGCTGAGCTTCTTCGCGTTGATAGATTCGACCAAGTTCACTGCGGCTGCCTTTAAACACATGGCCAGTCCAGTTCATGATTTCTGCTGTAACTAAACCACTAAAAGTTCCATCAATCAGAAATAACCTGATCTGCTTACCTTCTGCCATAATGACCAGCTTCCTCCCATTTACAGCGATTGTATCGGTCCGAACATCAGAAAACACTCATTGACACAGTGCCATCAGGCAGCGTGAACCCGCTACATGCGGGAACAAAAATATAGTTATTCCGCCGCAACGGACTTGTATACTTACTCGTATACTTCAAGCAAACTATAAGGTGAAACATGTCGGTTACATCGATTCTCGACAATATGATTTCCGTCACCGATCTCAACCGCGGTGGCGCAAGCAAAACACTAAGCCGAGTCGGTAACAACCACCCAGTCATCGTGCTCGACGGCAATCGGCCCAGCGCGGTTATCATTACCCCCGATGACTATTGGCGCCTCACTCAAGCGGAAGAGGATTTCGCACTATACCAAGAAGCCATGGACCGCCTACACAATGGCGACGGAACACAATTGACCGACATAGACGTATTCGGCGAGCATTACCATTCCGTCAACGACGGTTTTGAACCAGAATTTGAATAAGGCTTGCAACAACGCCAGTTTCGACAAGATTTTCAGACAGCATAAGGAGAACACATGCGGTTGGAAATGACGGGAAGCTTTGATGCCGATGGGAGTGCGGCATCATCCAATGACCTGCTGTTCCTTGGATTCCACGGATACAGCAACGATGAATCGGGAATGGTGCGCATCATCAACGCGATCTGTGCAACCGGCAGTCCCGACAACACGCATCACGCCAACGCCAACGGAAACGGCAACGTCAATAGCAATACCAACCGCAATCCCGCTGCCGACCCACCCATCAAGCCCAACTACATCTCATTCCGCGGCGCATATACGCGCCCATACATCGGCAGCCACTACTGGTATCCCGACGGATGCTCCGTCAGCGAGCGCCAACATGAGTGCAGCCAGGTCGGCGCCGAAGTGGTGTGCATGCTGCAATCGCCGGTATTCCAGCGTTTCCGCAAGGTGTTGATCGGTTTTTCACAGGGCGGATACCTGTCGTATCGCATGACTACGGAGTATCCGGACGTGTTCGATATGGCGGTGTTGCTCAGCCCGTCATTCAAGGGGGAAACAGCGGACACGATCCCTGCCGGCCGCACACGATTCGCGCTTTGCTACGGCAGTGATGACCGTACGATTCCAATCGCCGACCAGCAGTGTGCCCGTGAGCAACTTGGCTCGACCGGTCGTTGCACGTATTTCGAATATCCCGGCATGGCGCACAACATATGTGATCAGGAAATTGCCGACGTGCGCGCCTGGCTGGGATTGTGAGCCATGGCGAGTACTCACATACCATGCGTAATTGGAATCTTGCCAAAGAACGCTCACTAGAGCTGATAAGTGTAGCTTATTTTTGCGTTAGCTACATGCAATCGGATAAGTGTAGCTTAATTCCGCATTAGCTACATGTATTTGCCTATAGAAAAAGCCGGACGGTGGATTCCTGGATCCGCCCGTATGGGCGAACCCGTTGAATCCGCCGTCCGGCGGCGCGACTGTTTCTCAAGAATGTGTGCTTGACTCACATGGATGGTACTGAGAACCATTCGCTTAACGATCTGCTTCCATGCGCGCCAACCGTGTACAAAACGCGGCTGCGCGGCACGGACACAAATCAAGTCTTGCGTGGCTCGAGCCGCGGTGGGCAACGCCACGGCGGCTCGAAAGCCAAGGGATTACTCTAGCCGCAGCTTGGAATAATCGCAAGCCGACCAAACTTCGGTTCAGGCTTTGGCGACTTCCACGCTGAGCTCGGTGCCTTCCTTCACGTCGAAGGAGGTGGCGAGCGTCTCGGAGGTGATGAGATCCTTGAACTGCTCGACCTTCGCCACGTCGCCGGCCGGGACGGTCAGCTTCAGCGCGATATGGTCGGAGACCTCGAGACCGGCGGCCTTACGGGCGTCCTGCACGGAGCGGATCACGTCGCGGGCGTAGCCTTCGGCAACCAGATCGTCGTTCAGCTCGGTGTCGAGGATCACGAAACCGCCGGTCGGCAGGGCCGCGGACACGGAGTTGGCGGCCTCTTCGGCGTTCTGTTCCTCCACGCTGTTGATCAGCTCGTACTCGCCCTCTTCCAGCGTAATGTCGCCGTTCGGGGTCTCGCACACCGGAGCGCCGGAAGCGTCCACATGCCATGCGCCGGACTTGGAGGCCTTGATGGCGAACTGCACGTCCTTGCGCAGGCGCTTGCCTGCAACGCGGGCGTTCACGCGCAGCTCGTGGATGATCTTCAGGCCCTGGGAGCCCGCATCCTCAAGCGTGCACAGCTCCACGTTCTTGACGTTGAGCTCGGACTTCAGAATCTCGTCGTACGCGGCCACGGCGGCGGTATCCTCCACCACCACGGTGAGCTTGCTCAGCGGCTGGCGCACGCGGATCTGCTTCGCCTTACGCATGGACAGGGTGCTGGAGACGACCTCGCGCACCTTTTCCATGGCGTTCACCAAAGCCGGATCGTCGACGAGCACGCGGCCAAGTTCGGTGGCTTCGCCGGTCTTCTCGTCGGCCAGGAACGGCCAGTCGGCCAGATGCACGGATTCGCCTCCGGTCAGGCCGCGCCACACGGATTCGGCTTCCATCGGGGCAAGCGGCGCAAGGACGCGCATGAACACCTCAAGCACGGTGTACAAGGTGTTGAACGCGTTGGCGTCCTCGTTCCAGAAGCGGTCGCGGTTGTTGCGGATGTACCAGTTGGTGATCATGTCGATGAAGTCGGACACGGCGTCGCATGCATCGGAGATCAGGAACTGGTCCAGCGAGGACTGGGTCTTTTCGACCAGTCGGTGGGTACGGGCCAGCAGGTAACGGTCCATTTCCGGCAGCGATGCAACTTCGTCGGCGCGAAGCTTGCGCGCGTCGTACCCGGCCGCGTTCGCGTACAGCGTGAAGAAGTAGTAGGAACTCCACACCGGCAGCATGACCTGGCGGACGGTGTCGCGGATGCCATCGGCGGTGACGATAAGGTTGCCGCCGCGCAGGATCGGCGAGCTCATGAGGAACCAGCGCATGGCGTCGGAGCCGAAGTCGTTGAACACGCCGTTCACGTCCGGATAGTTGCGCAGATGCTTCGACATCTTCTGTCCGTCGGAGCCGAGCACTATGCCGTGGCAGATCACGTTCTTGAACGCCGGCCTGTCGAACAGGGCGGTGGCCATGACGTGCTGCACGTAGAACCAGCCACGGGTCTGGCCGATGTATTCCACGATGTAGTCGCACGGGAAGTGCTGTTCGAAGGTTTCCTTGTTTTCGAACGGATAGTGGTACTGGGCGAAGCTCATCGAACCGGATTCGAACCAGCAGTCCATCACGTCGCTGATGCGGTGCATGTGGCTCTTGCCGGTCGGATCGTCCGGGTTGACGCGGGTCAGCTCGTCGATGTACGGGCGGTGCATGTTGATGTTGCCCTCATGATCGCGCGGATAATCGCCGAAGTCGGCCTTGAGCTCATCGAGTGAACCGTACACGTCCACACGCGGGTACTTCGGATCGTCCGAAACCCATACCGGGATCGGAGAGCCCCAGAAACGGTTGCGGGAGATCGACCAATCGCGTGCGTTCGCCAGCCACTTGCCGAACTGGCCGTCCTTCACGTTGTTCGGAATCCAGTTGATCTGCTGGTTGAGTTCGAGCAGGCGGTCCTTGATCTTGGTGACGGCCACGAACCAGGAGCTCACCGGCTTGTAGATCAGCGGGGTGGCGCAACGCCAGCAGTGCGGGTAGGAGTGCACGTAGCTCTTCTCCTGGAAGAGGATGGCGCGCTGCTCTTCGGGGATGCGGGCCAGCGGGCCGTCACCGGCGCGCAGGTTGCGCAGGATCGGCTTGTTGGCGTCGAACACGTACATGCCCTCGTAATCCGGGCACAGCGACGTGAACTTGCAGCCCGCGTCGAGCACGTCCACGCTCTTGATGCCCTTGGCGTTGAGCGTGTTCATATCGTCCTCGCCGTAGGGGGCCTGATGGACCAGGCCGGTACCTTCAACGGTGTCGACGTAGTCGGCGGTGAAGATCTGGTAGCCTTCCGGCCCCGGCACCTTGCCCTCGGCGGCGTTCTCGTCGCCTGCGAAGTACGGGAAGACCGGGTAGTAACGCCAACCTTCCATTTCGGCGCCCTTAAGCTCGCGCACGATCTCGTAGTTCTCGCCAAGTTCCTTCTCGTAGGAGCCAAGCAGCGGCTTGCCGAGGTAGAACTTCTTGCCAGCGAACTTGCCTTCGGTCGGACGCACCTCGACGTAGTCGATGTCAGCGCCGACCACGATGGCGAAGTTGGTCGGAACGGTCCACGGAGTGGTGGTCCAGAAGACGGCGTAGGCATCCTCCTCGTCGCGCAGCTTCACGGCCACGGACACGGTGGTGTCCTGACGGTCCTGATACACGTCGGCGTCCATGCGCAGCTCGTGCGCGGACAGCGGCGTCTGGTCCTTCGGGCAGTACGGCAGCACGCGGTAGCCCTGGTAGGCCAGACCCTTGTCGTACAGCTGCTTGAAGGCCCACATCACGGACTCCATGTACGTGATGTTCAGGGTCTTGTAGCCGTGCTCGAAATCGACCCAACGGGCCTGACGGTGGACGTACGCCTTCCACTCGTTCGTGTACTTGAGCACGGACGCGCGGCAGGCGTCGTTGAACTTGTCGATGCCCAGTTCCTTGATCTGGTCGACGGAGTCGATGCCCAGTTCCTTCTGGGCTTCAAGCTCGGCCGGCAGACCGTGCGTGTCCCAGCCGAACACGCGGTTGACGCGGTGGCCCTTCATGGTCTGGTAACGCGGGATGACGTCCTTCGCGTAACCGGTCAGCAGGTGGCCATAGTGCGGCAGGCCGTTGGCGAACGGCGGACCGTCGAAGAAGACGAATTCGTTCTGGCTGTGATCGCCGGAAGGACGGCGTTCGATGGACTTCTGGAAGGTGCCGTCCTTGTCCCAGTAGTCAAGCACGGACTCCTCAAGCTTGGGGAAGCTGGGGTTCGGCGCGACATTGGCGCTCTGCTCACCGGCAGCAGCCTTCGGATACACATGATTGGTGGATTCGCTCACCGTATGCTCCTCGTTTGGCGGTTTCATTACTTACTTTACGAGGACGATGATTTTCGTGCGATTGCGCACGTCCGACACCGCGGTACCACCTCGCTTGCCGCACTCCCCTGTTTTCTTACGCAGGCTTCCCTGCACAGGTTTCATACGACCGCTTGACGTTCGGCTGTTCGGGCCGATCCCGCCGGTTCTACTAGGCCGCACCCAAAAGCGCCGACCGTTCTTCCGGAAGCTCCCCGCTGATAACGGATCATTGCTATACGTTTCAAATCGTCAGCCTAGCACTTACCACGAACGTAGGAAACGCGAAAAGCCGCATGGCGTCCACCATGCGGCTCCTTCAGCGCGACGATTGAAATTCAATCGCAATCAAAAGCGAATCAGCCTTCGTTGAGCTGAGTTTCCAGCTGCTCGACAATGTCAGCATGCATCTTCTCGCTGATCTTCACCTTGAGCAGGAACACAACACCGCTCAGGATGATGACAGCCAGCGGCACATAGAAGGCGCAGACCTTGAAAGTGTGGATGTTCGCGGCAGTCATGTCGGCGGCGGTGGCGTCACCAATCATGCCGGCGGCGATGGCGACAGCACCGACGATACCGTTGGAGCAGGCGCCTGCGATCTTATCGAGCATCGGACGCACGGACAGGGTGACGGCCTCGTTACGTTTGCCGTTCTTCAGCTGGCCATATTCGATGGAGTCGGTCAGGGAGAGGATGGCAGTCATCTGGATGAAGGTCTGCGGCAGGTAGAAGAACACCAGGCCGACGGTGACGACAGCGAGGTTGTTGGTGCCGACGATGAACAGCAGGTAGCCGAGGACCATGAGCACCATACCGCCGAGGTACAGGTAGCGACGCGGTATGCGCTTGTTCAGAATCGGGTACAGCGGCGCCATGATGATGCCGGCGATGACCGAGACAACGCCGACGATGGAGTAGGCGGCGGAGTTGTTCAGGATGAACTTGAACATGTACATGAGCACGCCGGTGGTGGCCACGTTGGCGATGGCGTACAGCAGGTAGGACAGGGCGACCCACAGCAGCTGGTCGTTCTGGGCGAGAGCCTTGAACGCGGCGAGTGGACCACCGTTATCTTCGGCCTTGGCGCGCAGGGTGCTGGTGCTTTCCTTGGTGCCGAACGCGACGGAGCACACGGTGAGGACGCCGAGAATAGCCACGATGATGGCGAAGCAGGTCCAGCCACTTTGGCTTTCCTGGTGCTTGCCGGTGAAGATGTAGCTGAAGTAAGTGACGATCGGAATGACCACGATGGTCAGGCCGTTGTAGCCGATGGAGCCGCCGAAGGAACCGAGGGCGGTGTAGGTGGAGCGCTCATGGGAGTCGGAGGACAGCGCCGGGATCATGCCCCAATAGGAGATGTCGCGCAGGGAGTAGAACACGTCGAGCACGATGAAGGTGATGACGAACAGCACGATGAACAGCGTGGTGTTGACGTTCACCAAGCCGAACAGGCCGGTGTAGACCAGCACGAGCAGAACGGCGGAAACGGTGCCGCCGATGAGCTGCCATGGCTTGAAACGACCCCACTTGGTCTTGGTGTTATCGATGATGTTGCCCAGCAGCGGATCGATGAAGATCTCCGCGATACGGATGACAACCACAAGGCCGGTGATAACGCCGATGAGCTTGGTAGCGAGCGCCTTGTCAACGCCGGAGAACAGCGAGCTGGTGACGTAGACGATGAAGTAGGTGCTCAGCGCGTTGTAGAAGGCGGATTGGCCGACGTTGCCGAATGAATAGGCCACGCGGGACAGCAGACTGCCTTTCCTGGTTGGCTTCGCAGACTGCTGCGTCTCCTTCGGTGCGGCTGCGACATTGGATTCTGCCATCGTACTTCTCCTTAGAAGTTGTGATTGAAGCTGTAATCGGAAATCATCATTTGATTTCGCATGAGTTAAGTATATCCCTTTACCCCTGTTTAGTAAAATTTAACATCTGCGTTGTGCACTGTTGGGCGTGTCGCATTTTGTGCGATTCTGCACATATACATGTCATATTGTGTGCGATTCGCGGTATTTCGCCGACAGTAGACAAACAAAAGGCGATTGATGACATAGCATCATCAATCGCCTTTCATATTTTTCCGCACATACGTACGCTAAGCAGCCCGTTTCGACCGGGCAGATCGCTTCGATCGGGTCTGCAATTTTGGCCGCGATTCACGTTTCGGCTGCGCCGGCACGAAACTATCTCGCACTTCCAGCGTCGTCGACAGGTACGCATGCTGCCGTACTGTGCGCTTGCTGGCAATCGCATCAGCCAAGGTGAGAATCGCAACGCGCGCAAGCTCGTTCTGATCGATTGCGAAAGTGCTCAACGGCGGCGACGTCAGCTGGGCAATCGTCTGGTTGTTGATGCTGATGACGCTGATGTCGCGGGGCACAATCACACCAACCGCGTTGAACGCCTGCAGCACGCCGACCGCGATGATGTCCGCCGAAACAATAACTGCGTCAGGCAGTGCGCCGTTGTGGTCACGGATAAACTGCTCCCCCAGCTTGCGACCATTCTCCACGGTGAACAAGCCGTCAGAATACACCAGTCCACGCAGGTCGAGACCATAACGGCCCATTTCACGCCGAAAATATGTGGCACGCCCCTCTTCGTCCACCTCATAAAAATTCGTCAGCCTCCCCTTGCCGCCGATGAATCCGACACGCTTCATGCCAGCCTTCGCACATGCTTCGACCGCGTCATGCACGGTCTGCTGTAGGTCGGGCTGCACGGAATCAAACAGGTTCGGTGCGGGATTCACATCGATGAACACACCGTATGGCATGACCTCATGCAACTTCTCAAGGTCGCTTTCGGCTATGACATTGGCGCCGATAGCCATGAAACCATCGAATTTCCCCTTCTGATTCAACATCTCGTCAAGACTGTGGAAAACAGTGAGCTCCATACGCTGCTGTTTGGCGTTATGTTCCAGCGCCGAACGCAAATCGGCAAAATACGAATCACGCAGCGTTTCGTCGGACTCCTCGTTGTCCAACAAGGCTACTTCGTGCGGAATGACGATACGCTTGGCCTGGGCGCTGTATCCCAAATCCTCGCTGGCGCGGATGATCGCGCGACGCGTCTCCTCACGCACCGACAGCGTCGGATCGCCATTCAACAGACGCGACACCGTGGCCTGCGAAAATCCCGTACGTTTCGCAATCTCCTTGATGGTCGCCATCGCTCCCTCGCCCTCCCATGGATGCCTCATCAGATTTTAGTAAAAGCATTACTAAATCCATCATATTACATTACCGAACGTATTCTTATAGCCATGACACAGCCAGAGCAATCACGGAAACCGCGAATCGCGCATCAGTCCACGGAACGGATGAACGAACTGCGTGCACAACAAAAATCCTTTGCCCTGCAGAACATGCGGAGCAAAGGACTCGGCAACGCCGGTCTGCCTTTCAAAGCGACCGGTCATAAAGGTGGCATCAGTCGGCAGGGTTCCAAACGCGGCTGACACCGTGGAGAAACGCGGTCACCGTCAGCCCCACGGGCCTGCGGCTGGAAGCGCCCGCCCTTCTGCGTGGCCGACTTGCCATGTGAGCCACCCCTCGATGACGCCACGCTCCGCATCGGTTCTACCGGACGCGTATACATCAGGCCTCTCCCCGGTGATGCTGCGGATAGAACCATACACATATCCACATTTTTCACGGAGACGGTTGCGGGGCTGCTGGCTTTCCATATACCGTCAGCGCATGGAAAGCTTTGGACACAATACATTTTTCACATTAGAGCAGGCACGGGAGGAGGCGGCGAGACGGCATCTTGAATGCAGGCAGGTGTTGTCGCGGATAAGGTCACGCTCCTCGGTTCCACTCTATGTAAGCCACGGCACAGCGCTGGAGCTGCATGGCATGATTGCCACCATGAATTATTTACCCGGATATGGTTCGGAGCTCGTTCACGTTTCGGTGTGCCGGCAACGTGACCTGCGGAAAATCCAGGGGATGAAATTCCATTACGCAAGGCATGGCGTAGACGTGGTGCACGCCGACGAATTGGTGTCAAGCGTCTCCGCGATGCAGGCGGTCTGCCAGATTGCGCCCTATGTCGACGAACGGAGTCTGGTGATCGCCATGGATTGGCTCACTTGCGCCAATCCCGATTTACGCGTCTGCACTCACGATGAGCTCTCCGACTACATCCGGAGTGCGCCGCGATTCATTGGGAGCGCCAAATGCAGAAAGGCCTTGCGCCTGTCCAAACCAGGTACCGATTCCCCGCAGGAAACGGTGCTTCGTTTGGAGAGCGATGCCTACGGGCTGCCTGAGGCACATGTCAATTATGAGATCATTGACCACATACGCGGCTCGGGCACGATGAAGGTGGATATCGCCTACCCGGATGACCGCGTCTGCATAGAATACGACGGAAATTACCACTACACCCACGGCCGCTGGATGTATGACCTCGATAAGCGCAACCGGCTGAGGGATCTTGGATTCACGCCTTTTGTCGCCACCCGCGAGCATTTGGCATCCAAACAGAAGCTGAACGAACTGTTCGGCATGGTCGCCCGAGCGATAGCCAGTCACCGTTACGGCTTGGACTAGTTCCGTAGGTGGTTTTTCGCTTCCGTAGGTGGTTGGGTCTGAATACCCAGCATGAAAACGGCCAGAATAAAGCCTTTCTCCAACCCCGATACTCTGACCAACCACCTACGGAACACCCAAACCGCCTACGGAACCGCATGAGTAGTCCCCGCAATGGATTTTTCGCCATTGATTCGGGGAATCCATGAAAAGCCACAGCGGGCGCACCCTGCGTAAAAGGTCATGCCCGC
>ULYK01057764.1_pt1 | contig 16041 bp, 10 predicted proteins | sample 1962061 | NCBI WGS metagenome assembly ULYK01 (sample SAMEA4835860, study PRJEB28245) | human gut metagenome | biome: gut microbiome; material: fecal sample | place: Denmark | collected 2008
ACAGAGCAGAAGTTCGATGAAATATGTGGCTGGCATTGGAATTATAGTGATAGGAAGCATATTAATCCTTAGTGTTTTAAAGAAAAAGAAATTGGAGGATTATGAATGAAGAAAATCAGTCTGTACTTATTAATTTTTACAATGCTATATTGTCTGTGTGCGTGTGGAAAAAATTCTGATGCAGATTCAAACAGTAGAGAAGATGATGGCAGAAAAGAGCAAAAGATAATCATATCATCAATTCAGGTTGCTTCAAATACGAAGGTTATGCGTGCAAAGGTGTTCCTTCCGAACGTAAAATCTTTGGAAGGAACAAATTATTGGTTAGGTGGGTTAGATACTACCAGTAAGGTGGATGTAATAGATACAGGTGATGGTATTCAGATCAATGTGTGCGGCTTTTATTCCGATGATACTGCGTGGAAAAATCCGAAAGTATATAAGGGATTTCAATCACCGGATAATTCAAATACGCCATTAAAAAATGTTTTGGTTAATGGAAAAGTTGTTCCAATGAAGGAGAAGATGTTAAAAGCGGATGTTAAGAAAACAAAAAAAACAATCCCTGTTGAAATTACACCTTATACGGTTAGTATTTGTCCCGTCAATGACTGGAGAGAAAAAGGGTGTTTTTATCATGTAGTTGCAACAACAAAAGACGGAAAGCAATATTCCATAGGAGAGTTACCTCTTACCGATGACAGAAAAGGAACTGAAAAAAAGAAACATCCTTTCATGGATGATACAGATCTTGAAGAGCTTGGAGATGGCTATGCATCTGCAAGTGAAATGAAATATTGTGGGGCTCGTTATATTTTCAATCAGAAGATTGATATCACACAGATAGAACAGATAGAAATAATAAAATATAAAATCAGCAGATGATATAGGTATAAAAACAGGTCATAAATTTGTTGACGATGATAGGAAACCATGTTAGGATGATGGTAGAGACTATCAATGAAGTGACAGGGGAATGAGTTTTTGACTCATCCCCCTGTTCTTATTATCAGGAGAAATGGATGAAAAAGAACAATCAGATGAAACCAGACAATGTAGCAAAACGTCTATGGGCATTTTTTATCGTGCTCACCATGTGTATTACCGTGCAGCCTGTCGTGCCGGCAAAGGCGCAGGAGGCTGTGCAGACAGCGGCAAGAACGATCTATACGGAATTTAAACATGGAAATTCTACTCGTTCCGGAGATGGAAGCTATGGAAATCCCTACAATTTATTTGAGGATGCCTATGCGGCTGCCGGCAATGGGGATGAAATCTCAATTTTGGGAAGTGGTGCTTTTTTAAATGCCGAGGCTGCGGAACCGTTTATTTTTGATAAAAGCGTGACCGTCAACGGAAATGGAAATACTTTTTCCAACCGTAAGGGGGGATTTATCCTGAATACGGATGTGACATTTAAAAACATTACGCTGCGGTTTTCCAATCGTCTGCACGATGCAATTTTTGCAAATGGGCATAAACTTGTTCTTGAGAATGTTACGTGCGACAGCGGATTCCGCTATGTAGATATCTTTGGCGGATCCCTTTATGAGAATGGAAAGAATATGGGGAATCATCCGGGATCAGAGGCACAGATTCTGATTACGGGTGGTGGTACCAATCTGGGGAATATTTATGCCGGTTCCATGAATGGAACATATGACGGTAAGACACAGATCGTGCTTGCGCACGTTTCCGGTACGCAAAATGGGGAAATCTATGCATCCGGTGCCAGGGAACCATATGTAAATCAGGATGACTGGTTTTCCACGCAGGAGCCGGATCCACCGGCAGCGGATGGACAATATACGGTTTCCGGCGATGTGGAAATTTCACTTACCGGTTCCGATACGAAACAGGTGTACGGAGTATCTGAAAATCACGCAGGGAAGACATTTCTGACCATAGATACCGACCAGTCCTATACCGGAATTCCAGGTATAAGCAAAGTAGGAAACCTCACAGTAAAGGGCGGTGGAACATTTGCACCGGCAGCGTTGGACAGCTGTACGGTCAGACTGGAAGGGGCAAGTGCGATTGATCTTTCCCAGATGGAAACTCCACAGGTACATTCGATTGTGAGTGCGGATTCAGCAGGAAACCGACTGATCTTAGGGAAAGAACAGAAGCTGAATGTTACAGATACCATTACGGGTGCACTTACATTTGAAACCCTGAATGGAAGAAATGGAAAATCCGGAATTGCGGAGTATGGTCACACCTATCTGGAACTTGGAAGGGCTGCGGATACGGCGGTTTCTTTTATACCGACAGACGGACAGGCGGGGATGACACTGGAACGGACATCGTCTGGAAATGGAGAAATCTGGAAAACCAGTGAGTTGTCAGGGAATGAACCGGTTGCAGTAAAAAATATGACCATAAAAAATCCGGTACTTTTGGCGAATGTTTCGAATATCAGGAATAGTGATAAATCGTATTATCTGGATGTTGAATGGCAGGAAGGGACACCCGAAAATGGGAAAACTTTATATCAGGTTCCACTTACATACGAAGTAGAGTTCAATAATCATATATATTATTCAACGGTTGGTGATGATGGAAATGCCAATGTTTCGGATCTTAGACTGGCATTTCATCAGGCCACAGATCAGGACGGGGTACATACAATTACACCGGAATTTTATGAAGATGCTACTAGTGGGGAACTGAAACTGCCAGAACCGGGAACCTACTACATCACAATCCGTCCATTTTCAGCAGATGAACAAATTGAGCAGAAGGTAGTTCTGATTGTAAACAAAGATCCGGATACATCCGGTTCGGCGGTTACTTCACGGGAAACAACCACTACGATAGAAGGATTACCAACGGCCGTGTCCATGCAGGATGAACTGAATCTTACTGTGCGGACGGTCTATACAGATAGCAGCTTACCGGGAAAGAACGTGCCGTCTGCTGGTTTTTCAGTATACATTAACCAGACACCTTATGAAGTATCCGGCATCACGCTTCAAAACGGAGAGGCAGCCATAAAGATTCCGGTTTCAGAGGCAAACGGATTTCATATGGGAGAAAATGCAATTACAGTTTCTTATGCAGGAGCAACCAATGAAAATGATAGGGCACTTCCTTCTCAGGCAAACAAAACCGTGACAGTAAATCCAATTGCCGTAAAGATGCAGTATGATACCATCCAGCAGACAGCTGCATACACAGGGTTGAAACAGAGCTGCCTTGTTTCCACGGTAAATGTAGTCCGAACGGACAACGGACAGACGGTAGATTCGCAGGTAAAGCCTGAAGTTTTCTATCGGCAGGATGGGAAAAATGTTGTTCCGGTGCAGCCGGGCAGCTATGAGGTGTGGTTTAAAGTAACTGGAAACCAGTACGATGTGATAGCGGAAAAAGTCGGAACCTTTACCATTACAGCGGCGAAACCATCGATTCGTCTTACGGCAGAGACAGAAAACGGTAATTCCGTACATCTGTATGCAAAGGTAGATGGAGTCCGAAATGGCAGTATTCCGCTTGGTTCGATTTCTTTTTATCAGGACGGAACCATAATAAAGGCACAGGAAAAACTCGTATATGGGGAAGCCGATACGGTTGTATCAGGCTTAAAACGTGGCGGTTCTTATCAGTTTAAGGCAGTATATGAGCCGGATGATAAGGATGGACAGACTTATTACGAAACAGTGACAAGTGAAGCCGCGACCGTTACAATCAAAGAGGACAGTTCCACCGGAGGCGGCTCATCTTCTGGAGGAAGTGGAACAACCGGAGGCGGCTCATCTTCCGGAGGCGGTGGAACAACCGGAGGCGGCTCATCTTCCGGAGGCGGTGGAACGACTGGAGGCGGCTCATCTTCCGGAGGAAGTTCTGGTGGCGGAAATACTTCGGGTGGTAACACAGCCGGAGGGGAAACACCGTCCAACGGAAACAAAACCGATGCAGAAACACCGTCTAACGGAAATACAGCTGGTACACAAACACCGTCCGATGGAAACACGGCCGGACAAAATACACCAACCGTAACCGTTACCGGAACCCGGAAAAATAAAGCCATCAAAACAACGGTGACCGCTGATCTGATAAATCAGATACTGGAAGAAAACGATGGAAAACACACAGATGTGACGATCCAGGTCACCGATCCGGCTGGCAACGTAAGCTATACACTGACCGTAAATACAGCAGACATACAGACCGGAAATAAGCTGTATGTGTGTGCAAAAGATCAAAAGACAGGTGCCTATGTCCTTGTAAACGACAAGAGTTATACGGTTACAAAAGCTGGAAATGTGAATTTTTCAGCAGATTCCAATAAGGATTATGTCCTTATGGATCAGAAAGATATGGATCAGGTCACAACGAAAATATTAAAAACGGTTACATTGAAGAATAAAACCGTTCAGGTGAAGAAGGGAAAACAAAAGAAGGTTTCTCTGGCAGCCACCTTAAATATGGACAATGTAAAAAGCATTTCTTATCAGAGCAATAACAAAAAAATTGCATCTGTAAACAAGAAGGGTACCATAAAATCGAACAAAAAAGGAACTGCGTCCATTCGCGTGACAGTAACCTTAAACAATGGAAAGACCAAAGTTTTAAAATTAAAAGTCAAAGTCAAGTAGCAGATGCAGGAAAAGACAAAACCCCGGAAATAAATATCCGGGGTTTTTGTTTTACCTAGAGAGAAAGTGCACACTGATCAATTTTTTTCAGTTCCTCCTCCGTAAATGGAGCAGAGTTTAACACTTTCAGATTTTCAAGAATCTGTGCCGGGCGGGAAGCTCCGATCAGAACGGAAGTAACCACACCGTCCCGGATCACCCATTTGAGTGCCATCTGTGCGAGGCTTTCACCACGGGCAGCCGCAATCTCATTCAGGCTCCGGATACTTGCCATCCGTTTTTCATCAAACTGATCCGCATGCAGGAAACGTCCGTCCGTGTTGACACGGCTGTCTTTTGGAATACCGTTTAGATAGCGGTCGGTCAGCATACCCTGCGCGAGCGGGCTGAAAGAAATAATTCCTTTCTTCCCATCTGCTGCGGCCTGTTTTAAACCGTTTTCTTCAATGGTACGGTTAAAGATATTGTAGGAATTCTGGTTGATAATAAATGGGCAGTGCAGATCTTCTAAGATGGCAGCTGCGCGTTTCATGGTTTCCCCGTCGTAGTTGGACAGACCGACATACAGTGCTTTTCCGCTTCGCACGATCTGGTCGAGTGCACCCATGGTTTCTTCCAGCGGCGTATCCGGATCCATGCGGTGGTGATAGAAAATATCCACATAGTCCAGACCGAGCCGTTTTAAGCTCTGGTCAAGGCTGGCAATCAGGTACTTGCGGCTGCCCCAGTTTCCATAAGGTCCCGGCCACATGTCAAAACCGGCTTTGGAACTGATGATCAGTTCATCGCGGTAGGAAGAAAGCTCTTCCCGAAGGATCTTCCCGAGATTTTCCTCCGCACTGCCCGGCTGCGGTCCATAGTTGTTTGCCAGATCAAAATGTGTGATCCCGTGGTCAAATGCCGTAAAGCACATCTGTCTCATATTTTCATACACACCGGTATCTCCGAAATTGTGCCAGAAGCCCAAAGATACTTCCGGCAGCATCAGTCCGCTGTCGCCGCAGCGGTGGTATTTCATGGTTTCGTAACGTGATTCATTTGCGTGATACATAAGAAATCCTCCTTAGTTTGTAAAAAATTTATCATAAATGCCAAATCCAAAGATAAAAAGCACAATCAGCGGCAGAATATAGGTAATGTAGCCGCGCATCCAGTTTTTAATTTTTAATCCTTTTCCGGTATTGGCTTCGGTTGTGTAGTTTTTCCAGCCCCAGCCGTAGCGGCTTGTGCAAAACAGCAGATATACCAGGGAACCGAGAGGCAGGAACAGGTTGCTTACCAGAAAATCTTCCAGGTCAAGCACAGACCCACCAAAGATTGAAAAACCTTTCCAGTTCCATACATTGTATCCGAGTACACATGGCAGGGAGAGTACAATGATCAGTACCAGATTAACGGCACAGGATTTCTGGCGGCTGCATCCGGTCAGTTCCATACCGCAGGAGATGATGTTCTCAAATACTGCCAGGATTGTGGAAAACGCTGCAAAAAACATAAACAAAAAGAACAGGCTTCCCCAGAGTCTGCCAAGCGGAATATGGTTAAAAATATTCGGCAGGGTGATAAAAATCAGGCTTGGTCCGGAAGTCTGGTCAACATGGAACGTAAAGCATGCCGGAAAAATGATAAGTCCGGAGGTGATAGCAACAAACGTATCCAGAATGGCAATATTTACCGATTCACCAAGCAGAGAGCGTTCCTTTCCGATATAACTTCCCAAAATTGCCATCGCGCCGATTCCAAGGCTTAACGTGAAAAATGCCTGGTTCATGGCACCCGTAATGGTTTTTGCAATACCGATCTGTTTCATCCGTTCAAAGTCCGGGATCAGATAAAAGGCAAGGCCTTCTTTTGCACCATCCATAAAAAAGCTGTTGACCGCCAGAATGATCATGATGATAAGCAAAGAAGTCATCATGACCTTTGTTACTTTTTCCAGACCGTTCTGCAGTCCACGGGAGCAGACAAATACGCCGGCGCAAACAACTACCACCATCCAGAAGCCCATGGTCAGAGGTTTGCTCAGCATTGTGGTAAACTGTCCGGATACACCGTCGGCATCCAGTCCCTGAAACTGTCCGGTGACCGTCATATAAAAATAATGAAGCATCCAGCCGGTGACCGTTGTATAAAACATCATAAGAAGATAGCAGCCGATCAATGTGATAATCCCGTGGATATGCCATTTCTGTCCGGGTTTTTCCAGTGCATGGTAGGCTTTGACCGGACTTTTCTGGCTGGCACGCCCAACCGCAAATTCCATCGTCATGATCGGGAGTCCGAGAATAATCAGAAACAACAGATAAAACAGCACAAAGGCACCGCCTCCGCCCTGTCCGGCAGTGTATGGAAATTTCCATACGTTTCCGATTCCGATCGCACATCCGGCTGACAGGAGAATGAATCCCAGACGGGATTTTAATTTTTCTCGTTCTTCCATAAAATAATCCACCTTTTTGTAAACATTGTATAAAATACAAACGAAATTATACAATCTGTTGTGAGAAGTTTCAACCCTTTTTGACGAAATTTTACCAGGTATGTGTTGTATTTTTTTACAGATACTAGAGGAGAAGGTTGCGGAGTGTTCATGTTCTGCAATCAACAAGATTATCTTATGGAAAGAAAGAGGTATAAACCATGGTTTTAACAGAAAAAGAGATGGCTACAATTGAGGATCTGCACACACAGGAACTTTCCTGCGTGGAGAAGTACAAACGTTACGGACAGGAAGCAAAGGACCCGGTGCTTCGGGATTTGTTTGCCGATCTGGAAAAAAAGGAGCAAAAGCATGTGGAGTCTCTGGAACAGGTCATGAAAGGCAGTGTCCCGTCCTGCAACGTCAATGACAGGGATGGAAAGATGTATGAGCCAAAGGCAACCTATGATTCCATGACCAATCCGGAAGATAAGAAAAACGATAATTTCCTTGCTACAGACAGCATTGGTTCTGAAAAAATGGTGTCCGGAACGTATAATACCGATGTGTTTGCATTCGGGGATTCCGATGTGCGCAAACTTCTGGCAGATATCCAGGTGGAAGAACAAAACCACGCGGAGATGCTCTATAAATATAAAACCGTAAACGGCATGGCATAGGCCGTCATGTGGAGTGGATGTCCCAAAGCATCCACTCTTTTTGTTTTTACAAAAGGATTACAGAAACCGGATAGTGCATCTTACATAACCCGTTTATTATAAATCCTGTAATAAATCTTACAGATTTCACAAGGAGAACAAAAGAATTATGAGAAAAAATGTGATGAAACTTACAGCAGGAGTTCTCTCCACCGCTGTATTGGCAGGAATGTTTGCCACTGGTATCCCGACAAAGATTGCAGCAGCAACGGAACACTGGAATGATGCTTCCCGGGAATCTACAGACTGGAGCAACTGGAAAAAGAACTGGGCTGCTTATAGCAGTGAGTATGAACATGTATCGCTGACTCCGGGTGCGGATGAGACAAAATTAAATTATGCATGGTACAGCAAAACGGCTGAGACTCCAAAGGTGAGAATCTCTACCAGACAGAATATGGATGGTGCGACAGAGTTCACCGGAGCGCAGACCGAAGCTGTGACCATAGATACCACAAAATATTTTTCCAATAAAGTAACCGTAAGCGGGCTCAAAGAAAATACCAGCTATTATTATCAGGTATTTCAGGATGGAAAGTGGCAGGATACACAAAACTATACCACACAGGCGTTTGATGAATTTTCTTTCCTGTATGTCGGGGATCCGCAGATCGGTGCTTCGAAAGGTCAGACCAGCAGTGAGAGTGAAAAGATGGAAAATGCAGGAAATGTTGTAACTTCTGCACCGGAAAAAAATCTTGCAGCAAGAAATGACAGCTATAACTGGAACAACGTATTAAATGAAGCACTCGAGGATCATTCCGATGTAAGTTTTCTTGTGTCCGCAGGAGATCAGGTGAACTACGGAAGCAACGAGCGGGAATATGCAGGATATCTTGGGGCAAAGGCACTGACTTCCCTTCCGGTAGCAACGACCATTGGTAACCACGACAGTGTTTCGAATCAGTACAGCCTGCATTTTAATAATCCAAATGCTTTTTCTGATACCGATACCAATTATGTACAGGGAAAGACAAAGGCAGGAACCGATTACTATTATCGTTATGGAAATGTCCTGTTCATTGTTCTTGATACAAACAACTATAACTGTGCAACGCATGAGAATGTCATGAAAAAAGCAATCAATGAGAATAAAGATGCCAAATGGCGTATTGTGGTATTCCATCAGGATATTTACGGCAGTGGTTACGACCATTCCGATTCCGATGGTATGGTGCTTCGTACACAGCTTACTCCACTGATGGATAAGTATAAGATTGATGTGGTGATGCAGGGACATGATCATACCTATTCCAGAACCTTCCAGCTTGAGGGGGATGGAAAGGATCATACTTCTTACAGCACTTATGGATACAAATCTGTAGAGGAAGCTGAAAAAGACAGTGATTATCAGGCACAGAATAACTGCTATGAAATTGTAAACAAGACCGTTGGCGGAACCGTTACCAATCCGGAAGGAACCGTATATTTAGAAGCAAACTCTGCAACAGGTTCAAAATTCTATAACCTGATTGCTTCCAAACAGGACTTCATTTCTGAGAGAAGCCAGACCTGGACACCAACCTATTCCGTAGTAAAAGTAACGGACAAAAAGTTTTCTGTAACAACTTATGATGCAACGACCAGAAAAACGTTACAGGGATCTACTACCTATACGATCGTAAAAGATGCGATAAAGCAGACCATTCAGGCGAAGAACTCTTACAAAAAAACCGTAGGAGACAAAGCCTTTTCCTTAAATGCAAAAGCAAAAACACCGCTTACCTATACCTCTTCCGACAAAAAGATTGCAACTGTTGATAAGAACGGAAAAGTTACCGTAAAAAAGGCCGGAAAGGTTACAATTACGGTGAAGGCAGCAGCAACCAGCCAGTATCAGGCAGCAGGTAAAACAATTACGATTACTGTTACAAAGAAAGCAGTAAAGAAAGCAGCTAAATAATAATGAAGAAAAACTGGAAAAAAGTTTTAGTTGGAACCCTTTGTCTGGTGGGGTTCCTACTGTTATTAGTCAAAGGAAACCAGTTCGAAAAAGTATCCCTGATTTCCACGGAAGGGCAAAGCTATGAGAAAGCAGTCGTGACAAAGATCACGAAAGATAATCTGGCAGAAGATGGAAACCGATACGGGACACAGGAGGTGCGCGTACAGGTTAAATCCGGAGCATATGCAGGGGAAGAGTTTGATGCCGTCAATCCAAGCGGTTCCTTGTTTGGCATGGAGAACTGTGAAGTTGGTTCGCGCGTAATTGTCATTGTCAGTTCCACAGATGATAATGCTGTCGTTACGGTATACAGCAAAGACCGTACTATGGCAATTTATCTGTTTGTACTTTTTTTCTGTCTGGTGATATGTATGATAGGTGGGAAAAAAGGAGTCAAAGCCATCGCAAGTCTGGCATTTACCGGTGTGTGTATTGTTTATCTGATGTTTCCGCTGATGTACCGGGGCATTTCACCGATCGGTATTACCATTGTTGTTGTCATTCTCTCGACATTGCTGACCCTGTGGCTTTTGGGCGGAGTCTCTAAAAAGACGGTATCTGCAGTGGTGGGAACGGTCAGTGGTGTGGTTGTGGCAGCCGCAGCCGCAGTTGTGTTTGGAAAAGCCGCAGGCATTACCGGGTATAATGTGTCTGATATCGAAACGTTGAATTATGTGGCACAGAATACACACATAAAAATAGGACAGCTTCTGTTTTCGGGAATCATTATAGCCGCACTTGGGGCAACCATGGATGTTGGCATGTCAATTGCATCCACGATTCAGGAACTGCACGAACGCAGTCCGCAGCTGGGGACAAAAGAGTTGTTTGTGTCGGGAATCCGTGTGGGGCGCGATATGATGGGAACCATGGCAAATACACTGATTTTTGCCTATGTCGGTGGTTCGTTGTCTACGCTCGTTGTCAATTATGCATACAATCTGAGTTATAATCAGCTGATCAATTCTTATGTAATCGGAACAGAAATTATGCAGGGACTTTCGGGAACTCTTGGGGTTGTGCTGACCGTACCGATTACCGCAGCCGTAGCGGCAGTGCTTATTGGAAAGAAAACGATAGTAAAAGAACCATTGATGCAGGACATTTATGATGGCTCAGATGATTATGAAGAACCGGAAACAGACGGTGAATACGGGGAAGATGTTTAAATGGGACATATGTGAAAAAAGTTATGAGATATGTCCCGAACCTAAAAGAAAGTTTTATTTTCTATATGTCCACTATCAATTTGGAAAGTGATAGAACACTTGATTTTCTTAAAAAACACATGCAAATCTGTTTGTTAAAAAATGGTCTGGAAAATTCAATTCCGAAACAATCCCAGCGTATTAAAAATATATTGACATTTACGAACTTTACGCTATAATAGAATCAAACATATGAACAAATGCTCATATGAAAGAATGATAAAATGAAAAAGGAAAGTATGGAGGAAACCGACGATGAAGAAAACTTACAAAATTGATGTGGATTGTGCAAACTGTGCAAATAAAATGGAGGAAGCTGCAAAAGCTACTACCGGAGTAAAGGATGCAACTGTAAATTTCATGACACTGAAGATGAACGTAGAATTTGAAGAGGGTGCAGATGCAAAAGCGGTTATGCAGGATGTGTTAAAGAACTGTAAGAAAGTGGAAGATGATTGTGAGATCTTTCTTTAAATCCGGCTTTTCCCATAGGTATCAGTCAGATTGGAGGGCACCATGAATAAAAAGCAGAAAAAAGTATTGAAACGAATTATTGTGGCGGCAGTGCTTCTGGTTATCATCGGGATTGCAGGAAGCGTTGTTTCCATACCAAAGTGGCTGGAGTTTCTTTTCTATCTGGTTCCGTATTTTGTGATCGGCTATGATATTCTGCGGAAAGCCTGGAAAGGAATCTGTAACAGGCAGATGTTTGATGAAAATTTCCTGATGGCAGTGGCAACCATCGGAGCGATCGCCCTCGGCGATTACAAAGAAGGCGTTGCAGTTATGCTGTTTTATCAGATCGGAGAGCTGTTCCAGAGTTATGCAGTCGGTAAGAGCCGCCGGAATATCAGTGATCTGATGGATATCCGGCCGGATTATGCAAATATTGAAACAGACGGTCAGATGGAAAAAGTAGATCCGGATGAGGTGGAGATCGGCACGGTGATTATTGTACAGCCGGGCGAAAAAGTTCCAATCGATGGTGTGGTTGTGGAAGGACATTCTTCCCTGAATACCAGTGCACTGACGGGAGAGAGTGTTCCAAGGGAAGTCGCTGTGGGAGAGGAAATCATCAGTGGATGTATCAATATTTCCGGACTGTTAAAGATCCGCACCACAAAAGAGTTTGGAGAGTCTACGGTTTCTAAGATTCTTGATCTGGTGGAGAATGCAAGTTCCAAGAAATCACGTTCCGAGAATTTTATTTCCAGATTTGCACATTATTATACACCGGCAGTCTGTTACGGCGCGCTGGCACTGGCAATACTGCCACCGCTTGTCCGCATGCTGTTTATGGGGCTTCCGGCAGACTGGGGCATCTGGATTTACCGTGCACTGACATTTCTGGTTATCAGCTGCCCGTGTGCGCTGGTCATCAGTATTCCGCTCAGCTTTTTTGCAGGAATCGGAGGTGCCAGTGCAGAGGGTGTTCTGGTAAAGGGTTCCAACTATCTGGAAGCACTTGCGGGAACGCGCACGGTTGTCTTTGATAAGACAGGAACAATTACGCAGGGGGTATTTGAAGTCTGCGGAATTCATGGAACAAACTGTGCATCCGGCAGCTGTCCGGTTGTGTCCGGACATCCGGTATATACGAAGGAGGAAGAACAGCTGCTGGAGTATGCGGCACTGGCAGAGTGCCACAGCACACATCCGATCAGTGTCAGCCTGCAGAAAGCCTATGGCAGGAAACTGGATGTGGACCGGGTCACAGATGTACAGGAAATCGGTGGACACGGTGTGATCGCGACGGTAGACGGACACAGGGTTGCAGCAGGAAATGACAAACTCATGAAAAAAGAAAAAATTGCGTACCGCAACTGCAGCTGTACCGGTACAATCGTACATCTGGCAGTCGATGGTGTCTATGCCGGTCATATACTGATTTCAGATATGATCAAGCCGAATGCGGCGGCTGCCATGCAGGCACTGAAAAATTCCGGTGTGCACCGGCTGGTAATGCTGACGGGTGATGATGACCGTGTAGCACAGCAGGTAGCAGGGGAGGTTGGAATCACGGAAGTACATTCCCAGCTGCTTCCGGCAGATAAAGTTTCCGAAGTGGAAAAACTGTTGCAGACCAGGGAAGAAAAGAGTACCGTTGCCTTTGTCGGGGATGGCATCAATGATGCACCTGTGCTTTCCCGTGTTGATGTTGGAATCGCTATGGGAGCACTTGGATCGGATGCGGCGATTGAGGCAGCAGATGTGGTACTGATGGATGATGATCCGCTCAAGATTGCGAAAGCAATCCGTATCGCAAGAAAGTGCCTGCGGATTGTATATGAAAATATCTGTTTTGCAATCGGGATTAAACTGCTCTGCCTGTTTTTGGTAACGATAGGTATTGCAAATATGTGGATGGGAATTTTTGCAGATGTTGGTGTTATGGTGATTGCTGTGCTGAATGCAATCCGTGCACTTTTTGTAAAAAAATTATAGGGTATAATTCTGCCGGAAATGTTCCGGTGGAGAGGAGGAACTTCATGGAAAAAGAAAAGATTGAATGCTGTAGTGAAAATCAGGTACATCCGGATCTGCTAAAGATTGTGAACGACACGATGCCGGAAGAAACGGAACTGTATGATCTTGCAGAATTATTTAAAGTGTTTGGAGATTCCACCCGTATCCGCATCCTGTTTGTCCTGTTTGAAGCAGAGGTGTGTGTCTGTGATCTTGCAGCGGCATTGTCAATGACACAGTCTGCAATTTCCCACCAGCTTCGGATTTTAAAACAGAATAAGTTAGTCAAATGCCGCAGGGAGGGAAAATCTGTTTTTTATTCCCTGGCAGATGACCACGTCCGGTCAATCATTGCACAGGGCAGGGAGCATATTGAGGAAGATGCAATATAAGGATGATACCATATGGGAGAAAAGGACATTCGCTGTGGATGTCCTTTTTTTCGTACAGACGGATCTTAATATTTATTTAAGTTTCTTTAAAGATAGCCTTTTTTGGATGTGAAACTGCTATAATAAAGGTGCAGTAGAAAAAATACATCAATTAAAATATGAGGTAAATACATATGGAAACTTATGAAAGCGTAAAAAGTAATCCGGTGCAGCCGGAGCAGAAAGAAAAGAAAAAAGGCGGTGCATGGAAAGGGATTGTAGCGGTGATTCTTGCAGCAGGCGTTGTGGGAAGTACCACGATTTCTGCGTTTAATCTGGTGACTTTAAAATCCTATATTGCAGAGCAGAAAAAGGAAGAAAATCCTGAGACTACCGAGGATTACGTAAAGATCGCAGATAATTATGAGATCAAACCTACCACAAATATTTCGGATGCCTACAAATCCGGCGATACTTCAAAGCTGACAGACAAAGAAAAAGAAACCCTTGATATGGCAAAAAAAGCGATCAAAGATATGAAGATTACGGACAGCATGTCTGATTTTGAAAAGGAAAAGGCGGTGTATGACTGGATGACCAAAAAGCTCCAGCAGGATTCCGGGGCACTGACCGTTATTCCGAGTACACAGGAAGACTGTGATAATCCATACGGTGTGTTAAAATACCACAATGCCGTATGCGTCGGTTATGCAACGACATTCCGCATGTTCATGCAGATGATGGGAATTGAATGTAAAGTGGAACATAATACAGAAAAATTCCATAGCTGGGATGTGGTAAAAATTGACGGAGATTGGTACATTACCGATATTTATTCCGATGCAGGAAATGGAAATTATGCGAACTTTAATGTGACGGATGCCATGTATGGACAGTCCCAGAGCTGGGATCGCGATTACTTCCCGGCAGCTAACTCATTAAAGTACAATATGGCATACCAGAATAAGAAAACCGTGGACAGTATATATGATCTGCCGAAAGCATTGCGTGCTGCTATGGACAAAAAGCTTGGCGGGGTCATGGTTGCGTTTAAAGAGGATATTACAGAGGAAAAAGCGCAGGTGGCAAATGCCATAGCTTCTTCCATTGACAATTTCCTGATGTCCGGAAACTATAAGGATATGCCATACAGTCTGGGAACTTACAACTGGATTCAGGATCCGGATGGAAAAGGATATTTGTTTAATGTTACCATGCCGGGATATAACACGGACAATACAAGCCAGAATATCAGCGAAAAAGAACAGAAAAAAATCGACAAGGCTGTTCAGAAAGCATTTCAGGGACTGGAATCTGCAAACGGAGATGGCATGATGATGGATGGCGCAAGTGCTGATATCGGAAATAAGGATATGACTATGGATGATGCGGCACAAAATGGGGCAACGTTCAGTACAGAAGAAACTGTGGAGGCCAGATAACAGATGAAAAAACAAAAAACGGGTTGGAAACTTCTGCTGGTGCTGACCATGCTGGTGATGTGTGTGGGATGTGGTGCGAAGAAAAACACTTCCGGTTCTGTCAGTATGTATGACCTGCGCACGGCGATGGAAGCAGCGGATCCGGATCTGCCGGAGATGCTCAATGCCAGCAGCACAGAAAAAGATGCAGAAGATAAGTTTTCCCATATTTCTGACATGGACTATAAAAAAGTGGACAGCTATTTTGTAAGCTATTCTTCGGATGGACACAAAGCAGATGAAATTGTAGTGATTGCCGTGAAAGATAAGGCAGATGTGGATGAGGCAAAAGAAAGCCTGACAAAGCATCAGCAGGATCGGTATCATTTGCTGCAGTCCTATGAACCGAAGCAGGTCAGCCGGATTCAGGATGGGTTGGTTTTTACGAAAGGGCAGTATGCAGTCCTTATTATCACAAGCCATAATGATGATGTGCGGAAAGCGTTTGAAGATACCATAAAAAGTAAGTAGTATAAATAGGATCGTGTTTGAGTAAAATATAGAAATAAAAATGCAACATTCTTTTATAGAATGTTGCATTTTATGTCACAAAAGCATTTTATTTTTGGCTTGAAAGGAGTAATTTTTATGGGAACAACACAACCGATCCGAAACCGACAGGAACTGCAGAATTTCAGTTCATACTACAAACAGGTAAAACCGCATCTGCGAAATTATACTTTAGTTGTATTGGGATTAAACACTGCACTGAGAATCAGCGATCTATTAAATCTTCGCTGGAGAAGTGTCTATGATTTTAAAAAGAACTGTTTTCGGGATCATCTTTTGGTATGGGAACATAAAACAGGAAAAAGAAATTATATTGCGATAAAC
>ULYK01017391.1_pt1 | contig 15594 bp, 12 predicted proteins | sample 1962061 | NCBI WGS metagenome assembly ULYK01 (sample SAMEA4835860, study PRJEB28245) | human gut metagenome | biome: gut microbiome; material: fecal sample | place: Denmark | collected 2008
CACTCGTTTTGATGCCTCAAGTGGCGTATGCGAAATCATACGAGATGCCTAAGGTAACAATTGATGCGGCCGCTCATGAAAATGGCGACCTTCAGGTAACTGAGCAGCGGACTTTTTCGTTTAACGGCACATTTTCGGCTGTTTGGTGGGAATTCGAGAATATTCCCTCATATTCTTCTTTGAATGTGAGCAGCGTTTCTCTTGCGTATGATTCGGGAGAAACTAAGCAGCTTTCTTCTGTTCCTTTTGTTCTTGATTGGCGCGATGCTGGTGGACCCGCTTATTCGTCTTATTCGGTTGACTCTCCTAAAAATACGCTCTATGTGTTTTTTGCCGCTGAAGATGAAGACGTAACTATAACCATTAACTACACCATTACGGATGTGGTCTCGGTACATCAGGACGTGGCGGAGTTGTATTGGAAAGTGGTAGGAACAAGTTGGGCAGCTGACTCTCAAAATGTTTCGATGAATTTGTCACTTCCTGTGCCTGCGGGTGCTTCGGTGGTGCCAGGCGATACGGTTCGCGCTTGGGGTCATGGTCCCTTAAATGCTACGGTCGCCTTCCAAGATGATGGAACCATTCAGTATTCAATCCCGTCGGTTTCGAGTGGGCACTACGCGGAAGCTCGTGTGGTATTTCCTTCGTCGTGGATGACAGGGGTAAAGCCAACGGATGAAAACGCGAACCCTAATCAGTCAAAACTTGATTCAATTCTTTCTGAAGAACAGCAGTGGGCCGACGAGGCAAATGCTCAGCGTATAGGCTCTATTGTTTTACTTTTGGTTGCAATTGCAGTTTCTTTGGCGGCATGCATCTGGGCTCTATGGAACTTTATTCGTTACGGAAAAGAGCTCAAGCCTCAATTCATTGATGAATACTGGCGTGATGTGCCCGTTAAAGGAGAGCATCCTGCGGTAATCGGTCGTCTCTGTCGTTTTGATAAGCAAGAAGCGAGTGACTTTACCGTGACTATCATGAACTTGGTAAATGAAGGGGCTCTCCTGATCAATAAAGGCACCTACCCTTCAGGTAAGAAGGTTGTCGAAGACTATTACCTCACACGGGTTGACTCCTATATTCCCAAGACAGAGATTGACCGAAAGGCTCTTTCGATACTGTTTGATGACATTGCAAAAGGTAAAAATGCTTTATGGCTTGCTTCAATTAAACAGTATGCAAAAGATAATCCAACAGATTTCTCTGCGGATATGGAAACATGGCAAGATCAAGTGACGGCTCAAACCATGCAGGGTAACTACTTCGAGGATTATTCCAAAGATAAGAAGTTTAAAACCATTGGTCTCGCCTTAGGACTACTGCTACTCGGTTTTGTTTTGTCGTGTATTTCAGAAAATCCTCTTGTTATAGCTCCCTGTATTATTGCATCGGTGGTTGTAGGGGTACTGTCTCGCTTTATGGAACGTAGAACACAAAAAGGTGCCGATGCATATGCTCGATGCAAGGCACTTAAGAAGTGGCTGACTGATTTTTCCGCACTGAATGAACGTCCTGTGCTCGATATTAAGGTATGGGGAAAGTTTATGGTATACGCCTATTTGTTTGGGGTTGCAGACAAAGTGATGAAGGAGTTAAGAAAAACAATTCCAGAGTTGTTTAGTGCCGATGAGCAAATGATGGGTCAGTCACCTTACTACGTGCCTTGGTGGCTTCTCTATACCAACGCATACAGTAGCAATTCGGTTTTGCCTGACTTTACTTCAGCTTTTGACAACGCTCTTTCTTCGTCTCTTGAGGCAACTTCTTCGGCAGCAAGTGGAGATTTTTCAAGCGGAGGCGGCTTCGGTGGAGGATTCTCTGGCGGAGGCGGCGGTGGCTTCGGTGGAGGCGGCGGCGCACGCTAGGCGGGTGTCGCGAATAGCCCTGACGGTTTAAGGCTAAACTGCATAAGACACGAACAGAAAACGTGTTATAGTTGCCTAAGGACAAGTGGCGAAGTAAGGAAGAGGAATGATAAACAATACGTCTAACATTATTTTGATTGGAATGCCTGGTGCGGGTAAGTCTACGTTGGGTGTTGTTCTCGCAAAAATCTTGAACTATTCCTTCATCGACGCTGACCTGTTAATTCAAAGTCAATGCGACAAAACACTTCAGAAAATCATTGATGCCTGTGGTCCTGATGGGTTTATTGAGGTCGAAAATGAAGTTCTCTGTACGTTGTCTGCTGATCAGAGCGTAATTGCAACGGGCGGTTCGGCAGTGTACTCCGATGAGGCCATGAAACACCTTTCAAGTATCGGAACTGTTGTTTACTTGCAGGTTTCTTTAAAGGAGCTCGAAAATCGCCTCGGTGGCTTATATGAGCGCGGTGTTGTTATGAAAGACGGCATCGGTATGAGCTTGAACGCTTTATATGAGGAGCGCATTCCGCTCTATGAAAAATATGCTGAAGTAACTATTGATATTGATGGGCTTTCTGTTCGTGATGCTGCTCGTCAGCTCGTTGATAAGCTTTCTATGCGCTAAGCTAATACAAGAATATCTAAAGCTTAAGGAGTGCTTATAGGGTGTCTATAAGCACTCCTTATTTTTTGAAGTAAAAGAATCATAGCTTTCACAGCGAAATGTTGTATCTTTTCTCGCTAAGAAGCGTTGTTGCTTGTTAGCTTCACTCGTTGGCTCTCGGTGCATAGGCTTTGTCTAACAAACGCTTTCGGTTTACATTTCGAAAGAACCAGTCTAGAGTTAAAACAGAATGGCAAGGAAAAATCCCTAGCGAATCAATGCATCGCAGATCGACGACAGTTATATTTCAAGAAGTCGTTCTGAACCATCGATGTCAGCAATTTTTGCCGCACCTTCGGCTAGTGAAAAGAAGGTGAGTCGAGGGTCTTCTGGCCCGTCATAGGTTTCTCCGAGGGCGGTCATGTGATCGTATCCTGCCTTGCGAGTTTCAGGGCTAACTTTATCAATCATGCTGGCTTTTCCGGTAACGACAATCCAGCCAAAGCCGGGCTTCCAGCCACTGAGTTCGAATTTAGGGTTTGCTTTGAGCTGGTGATAAACGTCTTTGTTTGTGGCTGTGCAAAACCAGAGTTTTCCGCCGTCAATTGCGGCAAAACTGAAGGGGCGAATACGTGGCTGATCCCCCTCGCAGGTTGCCAGATACCATGCTGGTACTGAAGTGAGATATTCTAGAATTTCATCCATTGCATGTCCTTTCTTGTCGGTATTTGATAGTGCAGAGAGTGTTTATTATTCGAGAAACGTAATTCTTGCAAGATCTTACAGAAGTCCTCTTCGCTCATCGCATGCATGTTGAGCCTTGCTCTGAGCTTTAGAGCAGCGCTAGAGCATAGGGAAGGCAAATATTGATTGCAATTATACAAGCGGTGCCAATAAGTAGATAAATAAAGCCAAGAAGATCTCGCTTTGAATAGGAGAGTGATTTGAGTCTTGTACGTCCAACTCCGCCGTGATAGCAGCGGGCATCCATACCAAGAGAGAGGGTTTCTGCATGGCGAAATGCGCTGGTGAAAAGGGGAACAATGAGTGAGGTCATCATAGAGATTGTGCCTTTAGGACTAGAGCTAAAGTTTGCTCCACGACTAATTTGAGCTCGGTAGATAGTTTGTAGCTCAAGGGCGAATTGAGGAAGAAAGCGCAGCGCAATTCCCATCATCATTGAAAGCTCGTGAGCAGGAAGGCCAATGCGCTTAAAGGGCTGCAAGAGCCGTTCGAAGGCGTCGGTAATATCAAGAGTTGTGGTTGCTAGGGTGAGTAAACTCATGCCAAGAAGCAAAAGGGTAAGACGAATTGCGATAAAAATTGCCTGCTCAATGCCCTTTTGGCTGATGCAGATTATGCCTGCTTGGAAATATACTTCGCCGCCCTGGACAAAAAAGATATTGAGAAGTGTGGTGATAATAACAAGGAAAGCTAACGGTGCAATGGAAACGAATGCCTGCCTGAGCGAAATACGTGCAAAGGCAAACATGCCAAACGTAAATAAGGCAGCGACCCCCAATGCAGGGTAGGAGCCTGCGGCAAAAACCATCACCATAAACAGAAGCGATAAGAGCAGCTTGGCTCGGGGATCCATTTTGTGAACAGTGGAATCTCTTGAAAGATAGCGGCCGAAGATAGTTTGGATACTCATTATTCCTCACCGCTTTGCTCTTGGGAGGAAGTGGCTGCTTTGGTTTCGGACGGCTTGCTCTCAGGTGCTCTGTCTTTGGGCGCCTTATTTTCTAACACGGAACAATGCCGAGAAAGCTCTTTGGCGATAGCGTCGGCTAGCGTATTGGGAAGATAGAGTTTCTCTTCCAGATTGAAACCAAGATCACGCAACTCGTTGGCGAGACGTACTGAATGAGGAACGCCGAGCCCAATTTCACGAAGTTCCTTAGCATGGCTAAACACTTCCTCGGGAGTGCCGAGCCAGGCAATTTCACCCTTATTCATTACCAAGACGCGATCGGCAAGGCGTGAAATATCATTCATGTTGTGAGAAACCATCACAATGGTTAAGCCTGAGCGATGAAACTTTTCAATGAGAGTAAGAAAGTCCTCGCGCGAAGCGGGGTCAAGGCCAGCAACGGGTTCATCAAGTACTAAAACACTAGGACGCATGGCGAGCACACCCGCAAATGCCACCCGTCGCTGCTGTCCGCCCGAGAGCTCAAACGGAGAAACGTCTCTCAATTCATCGAAAGAAAGATTAACTTGATCAAGCGCTTCTCGAACGCGCTCCTCGACTTCACGAGAGGAAAGCCCAAGGTTTCGTGGACCGAAAGCAACATCTTCGTATACCGATGCGGCAAAGAGTTGGTGTTCGGGGTATTGGAAGACAAGACCAATGTCGCCGCGGGCTTCAATCGCGGTTTTTTTATTCGCAAGATCTTTCCCCTTCCAAAGAACGCGTCCTTCGGTGGGATGAACCAAGCCATTGAAGTGTTGTGTGAGAGTGGATTTTCCTGATCCTGTATGTCCGGCAATGGCAAGAAATTCGCCATCTTCCAAAGAAAAGGAAACGTTTTTCAAAGCGTATTTTGGCGTTTCGCCTGCTTTTATTTGGCGTTTTGAAAGAGGGTTGTAGGAAAAGCTTACCTGTTCGAATGTAATCGACATAGCTCCTCCTTCAGCGTTTCGGTGTTGATATGTGTTGAAACGGGAAGCCCTCTATCTTGCAGCATTCGAGATATTTTCGTTGCAAAAGGAATGGCAAGGTTGAGGGTACGAAGTTTTTCATCTTGTGTAAGAACTTCTTTAGGGGATCCGTCCAGAACGCATAAGCCTTTTTCGAGCACAATAATGCGATCAGCTTCGGCAGCCTCCTCCATGAAATGAGTAATCATGACAATGGTCATTCCTTGTGCATGGAGTTCTTTGCATACGCGCATCAAACCGCGTCTGCCGCGGGGATCGAGCATGGCTGATGCTTCATCCAAAATAAGAATCTCGGGGTTCATGGCTAGAATGCCTGCGATAGCAACGCGCTGTTTTTGCCCACCCGAAAGTGCTGTGGTTTCGCGGAGTTCGTATCCTGAAAGCCCAACCTGCGCGAGTGCCTTGGTTACGCGTTCGCGCAGTTCAGGATTTTCGATTCCTAGGTTTTCGGGGCCGAAGGCAACATCGTTTTCAACGAGGCTAGCAACGAGCTGATCATCTGGATTTTGAAAAACCGAACCCGCAGAACTTCTGATAAGAAAGGTATATTCAGGATCTGATGTATCCATTCCCTTGGTGGTTACGGTTCCTTTGTCAGGAAGTAAAAGAGCGTTGATGAGCTTGGAAAAAGTAGATTTTCCTGAGCCATTCGCGCCTAGTACGCAAACAAACTGACCTTTTTCTATTGTGAGATTGAGGTCTTGTAAAACGTACGAATCGCCTGTATAGGTAAAAGAAACGTCACTAAATGTGATCATGAATTAGCGACCCTTCTTTTGGTCTTTCTTTGGGGTAATGATGTTTGAGATGGATTTATAAACAATAAGGGTAATTACTGAATTTAAAAGACCTTTCAAAAGGTTGAAAGGAATAAGAACCGGAATAATCAGGGCAACAACGGCATCGAATGGAACGCCGAGCCAAGAAGGCGTAAGAAGAAGATTTCCAATGATAGAACCAATAACGCCTGCGATGATGCTGAATACCAAACCGATGATTGCAAACTTATAGGTGCGCTTTTTCTTGTAGATAAGAGCAGCAGGAAGAACGAAGCAGGTAACCACCAGGATGTTCATGAGAGCACCTGTGAAGTCTGCCATCAAAAGGCCATGGATGATAGCGGTAACAATACCAACGGCAACGCCGCCTGCAGGGCCATAGGCAAAACCTGCAACCATGGCGGGCATGTTCGAAGCACCGAACTTGAGCCAAGCTACGCCAGGAAGAAGAGGGAACTCAATAAAAGAAAGAAGCGTACCGATAGCGCACATAAGAGCCATGGTTACGAGTTGTCGCGTGCTCCAAACATTTGAATTGTTGGTGGGGGTTTTGCTTGCAGACATGAGTTTCTCCTGTCTTGTGTTCTGCAGAGGGATTTACTTTTTTTAGCCCGTGCGTTCAGCATATGCTTTGTACCTATCACGAGCTATCTTGTAAAGATTTATTTTAGCCTAAAAATAAACAACTACGCCGCATCCGTGTGGTTTTGGTCGCCTTGTCACGGTATGGGATACGGTCATGAAATGCTGGGCGTGTAGGACTGCTGGTGCATTGAGTTTCCGGAGCGGTGGTTTGCTGGAGCGCTAGGTGCACCGGGTTATTGGAACGCTGGGCGCATTATACAAAAAAGCCATAAGGGGATTCCTTATGGCTTGGTATTTTAATGGTGCCCCCGAGAGGAGTCGAACCTCCGACGCACGGTTTAGGAAACCGACGCTCTATCCACTGAGCTACGAGGGCATGTAGTTCAAAGCTTAGACTTAAGCCTGAGCTCAAAGTTTGTACTAAAATCTTCGCCAATTCTAACATATTGGGCCTGCGTGCATATATTACACACAGGCCCAATGAAGGTATGCTGAAATGGTTTAGATAGAAGATTATCTGCTATCTCCTGTTGAGACGTAAATAGTAACGGTAGCACCCTTTGTTCCGGAGCCAGAAGAAGGAGACTGTTTTATTACGGTTCCTTTCGTTACGGTAGAGCTCGACATCTGCTCAACGCTGTAGTTGAAGCCAGCTGCTTGAAGCGCTGCGATTGCGTCATTTTGGGTTTGACCAACGACGTTTGGAATAGTTGCGCTGCCGGCGCCGCTTGAGATGGTAAGGGTAATAGTTGAACCCTTGGCAGCGGTTCCCGTTGCAGACTGAGAAATAACATTACCTTTTTCGACTGAGGTACTTTCCTGATAGGCAATATCCACTGCAAAGCCTGCTGCTTCTAGGCGCGATGTTGCGTTGGACTGAGATTGCCCTACAACATTAGGGATTGTTACTTTCTCTTCGCCTTTCGAAAGGTGGTATGTGACTGTGTCGCCTTTCTTGGCAGAATTACCCGCGGCTATGCTTTGCTCAGCTACTTTGCCCTCTTCAACATCGGAAGAGTAAACAGTGTCGCCTTCACTAGCCTTAAGTCCTGCATCGGTGAGGGCCTTTTGAGCCTGGTCTTTTGTCATGCCTCTTAAGTCAGGCACGCTCACCTGTTCGGTTCCCTTGGAAACACTGATGCTAACGGTTGAACCTTTCTTGGCCTTCTGACCTGCTTCAGGGTTGGTTCCTACCACTTTTCCTGACTCAACTTCGGTTGAGTACACCTCGGTTTCTTGGCCTATCTTAAAGCCAGCATTGGTAAGCGTTTTCTTTGCCTGGTCAACGCTTTGGCCCGCAACATTAGGAACCTCAACGTTGTCACCTGAGCTACTTACAGCAAAAGCGATTCCGCCAATAATCGCAAGGACAGCCAAAATTGCCAGAACAATAATAAGTGGTTTCTTGCTCTTTTTCTTGGGGACATCAGCAGAGAAACTAGTGTCTGGCTTAACTGCTTGTGTTGTATCGTTTGAAATATTGGGAATGGAAGGCATAACAGAAGTTGAGCCACCCATGGGAAGGGGAGCAACTCCGCCATTCATAACCTGGGTTTGCTGTGAGCTTGCACCAAGGTTAACGGGACGTCCTGCCAGAAAATCGTTCAAATAACGACGCATCTCTGAAGCATCTTTGAAACGAGCAGCAGGGTCTTTCTCGAGTGCCTTCATAATGATTGCTTCAAGGGAAGGGTCGATGTCAGGGTTAATGGTACGAGGCGGAGCAGGAATTTCTTTAACCTGCTTGACCGCAACGCTAACTGCATCTTGACCATCAAAAGGAAGCTTGCCCGTGGTTGCTTCATACAAAACAACACCTAAGGAGTAAATATCGCTTGCAGGACCAAGGTCTTTGCCTTGAGCCTGTTCGGGAGATACATAATGCGCGGTACCTAAAACGGTTGCCGTCTGGCTCAAGCCCGCATCTCCTGCGCGTGCAATACCGAAGTCCATCACTTTGATGTTGCCATCAGGCTGAATCATGATGTTCTGCGGCTTGATGTCACGATGAATGATGTTTGCGGAATGAGCTACGCTTAACGCTTGTGCAACCTGCGAACCAATCTCTGCTGCTTTTCGCTGATTGATGAAGCCACGTTCTTTGATTGCTGTTTTAAGATCAGTACCACGTAAGAATTCCATAACGATGTAATAGGTCTCGTCATCAAGACCCCAGTCGTAAATACTTACGATATATGGACTTTGCAATTTCGCCGCAGAAGCAGCCTCTTGACGAAAACGCTGAGTAAAAGTTGGGTCTGCAGCATATTGGGGTAGCATTACTTTTACTGCCACCATACGACCCAGCACTTTATCGTTGGCGCGGTAGACTTCAGCCATTCCACCCAAACCAACGCGCTCAGTTATCTCATACCGATCGTTGAGGGTTCTGCCAACCATGGTTCCAGCCACGTTTGTTCTCCTTTTGAACTCATGCTTTAGCAACTATGTATTAACGAGCTAAAGCATACCTTATTTCTTACAGGAAATTACGTTTAATTAAAGGGATCCTTGTGTTTTTAACGCAGTTTCCAAAACATTTTGAGCTCTTGAGGCAGCTCCTCCATCAAGAGATGCTCCTTGTTCAAGAGCGATAGCTACAACAACTTTGCAATTCTCTGATGGACCCATGCCAACAAACCAGCTATCGTCGTATTCTTTTCCTGTTTCAGAGGTACCTGTTTTTCCGGCAATTTGTACGCCTTGAACTGCCGCTGCGGTGCCTGTTCCCGAATTAACAACGCCTTCGAGAACGGTTCTTACGCGTTTAGCGATTGAGCTAGAGGTTGCCGTCATGAGCGAGGAAGGACGAGCGGTGAAGCTGCATTCTCCATCAGCGTTATAAATACTATCAACCAAGTATGGTTGTTCCATTACCCCATCGTTTGCGATAACACATCCAACGAGGGCCATTTGCAAAACGGTTGCCTGTGGACCTGCTGGGCTTGCATGCTGACCAACGGGTTCGCCAGCGGTTGCCCAAGCAGTTTCCCATTCGGTCATTTCATTGGGGTCAGGCATGAGCGATTTAACAAGAGGAATATCGAAAGAAACATCTTGGTTGAAGCCGAATTTCTCAGACCCCTCAACAAGTCTATCGCTGCCAATTTGGGTGCCCAACTGGCCGTAGACCGTATTGGAGGAAAGTTCGGTTGCGCGAGCAAGCGTAATTTCTCCATAGGAATAATTGCCAAAGTTATTCACCTTGCCGTTACCGATGGTCATTTCTCCAGGGGAGGAGAATACGCTTGATTCGGTTGCGACATTGTTTTCAAGAGCTGTGGTAAGAGAAACCATTTTAAAGGTTGAGCCCGGTGAATAAAGTGCCTGCGTTGCGCGGTTATAGAGGGCCGATGAATCGCTTCCCGAAGAAAGAATAGATTCAATATCGGATGCGTTATAAGAGGGAGAAGAAGCGAGGGCCAATACAGCTCCCGTTTCGGGATCAATAACTACGCAAGCGCCATTGAAGCCATCAAGTGCCTGTTCTGCCGCCTGTTGAATAGTTGAGTTAATGGTGAGCTTAACGTCATTTCCGGGTGTTCCTGCATCGGTTGCAGCGTTGACGACATCAACCCATGAAGCGTAGTTGCGCTGACCTTTAAGTGTGTCGTTGTATGAAGCTTCAATACCTGCTGTTCCGTAAGCTTCGGAGGCGTATCCCACAACGTGAGCCGCTAAGGTTCCTGAAGGGTACACGCGTTCATAGGTACCGTCGTCCTGTAAGACACTTTGCGCTAACACTACATTGTCGTATGTGGAAATGGTGCCGCGTTCAGTACGTGCTTCACGTGCCAGAGTGTGGTTGTTGCTTGGCATGTTTTTGTAATCGTTTGCCTGAACAACCATGATAAGCGTGAGATTTGCCACCAAAAGGGCAAATAATACCGAGAAAGCAATCATGGTTTTGGTAAGACGTTTGCCCAACGAAACACGACCCAAGACGCTTTCTGAAGAAAGGGTGCCTGTGCCAGAAATCATTTCTGTGCCAAGGCCCGTGCTCTGATCGCCGCAACGCAGTAAGAAGCCAATAGCAATAAAACTTGCCAAAAGCGAGGAGCCACCTTGGCTTACGAAAGGCAAGGTGAGACCCGTAAGAGGAATAAGGCGTGTAACGCCACCTACGATGATGAATGCCTGCAAAATAATAGAGGCTGTTAGTCCAACAGCGATAAAGGAGCTGACATCAGATTTTGCGCGGGCTGCGGTAACAAGGCCGCGAATAGCGAAGCAGAGATACAAAAGCAGTAGACCAGCAGCGCCGAGCAAGCCGGTTTCTTCGGCGATTGCAGCAAAGATGAAGTCGCTTTCTACGATAGGGATTTGGTCGGACATACCGTTGCCAATGCCAACGCCGAACAAGCCGCCATCGGCTATGGAGAAAATGGCCTGAACGAGCTGATATCCGTCACCGGTTGCATCCTTGAAAGGATCGAGCCAGGTGTCAACACGAATCTGAACGTGGTCGAACAGCAAGAAGGCAGCAACTCCGCCAATGGCAATAAGAACAAATCCGATAATGAGATAGGTTTTCTTGCCGGTTGCCACATAGAGCATGGTGATGAATACGAAGAACACAACGAGCGCTGAACCCAAATCTTTTTCGAAGATAACAATTAAGAGCGAAATAACCCACATCACCAAAAGTGGCACCAAGGTTGCAAGATCGGGTATCTTAAACGGACCAATACGATGAGTAAAGATTGAGAGCATCTCGCGGTTTTGGGCAAGGTATCCCGCAAGGAATAAAACGATGAGGATTTTTGCGATTTCTCCTGGCTGGAAGGAAATACCGGCAATGTTGAGCCAGATGCGACTGCCATAGATTTCCTGACCAACTACGGGCAAAAGAGGCGAAAGAAGCAGTAAGAAACCAACAATCATTAAGGTGTATTTATAGTTTGCGATGCGGTCAAGGTTCTTCAGGAAGATTAGAACTAACAGCATACAAACAACGCCAAAGAAAAGCCACATCACCTGGCGCATTGCTAACTCAGGGGCAAGGCGCGTAACAAAAGCAATACCTATGCCTGAAAGCGCAAATGAAAGGGGTAAAAGAGCAGGGTCCGCTCCTGGTGCGAGTTTTCGGATAGCAAGGTGTGCAATAAGAAACGCGATGAATATCCCAACGGGTACCCCGAGGTTTTCCCAAGAAAGGGAAGAGCCTTCGCCGAGTGCAATCATGGCGAAAAGAAGAATAACAAGAGGCGCTGCAATACAGAGCAACGCGAGTTCTAAATTACGACGAGTCATTTAGTTTCCTCCTTCAGAAGTTGTTCCTGAAGAGGAATTACCTGTATTTTCCGAAGACGCATTTGTGTTGGAGCTATTTGCACCTGAACTGCTGGAGTCGCCTGTGCCACCTGAAGCGTTTGTGTTGGTGGTTTTAGTGCTTTCGTTCTTGGCAATTTCATCTTCGTAAGACTGAAGAAGGCGGTCGGCCTCTTCAAGGCTATCAACCTTCATGCCTTCTTTGATGCGGTTGGCAACTCCCGGTTGGAGCTTGTCAACTTCAATGCTGGTAGTTTTCTCAAGCGAAGATAAGGGCATTCCGAATAGCTCATCGGGGATGCCGCGATAGACGCTCACCTTGCCATTTTCTTCGATAAGGTAAGCGGAATTATTGACATATTGGTATCCACCAAAGGCTGCCAGTGCAAAAAGCGCAACTAACGCTATGGCAAAAAAAGTAAAGAGCGCACGTGACTTGCGAATGTGTTTTTGTTCTTTTTTTTGCGAGAATCCTTTTACGTCAACCACGATTACTGTGACGTTATCAAGGCCTCCAGCATCAAGAGCTGCATCAACCAAGTTGCTTGCGCAGCGCTGAGGGTCATGCGTATGACGAAGGATGTCTTCAATTTCGAGATCTTCAATCATGGCGTTTAGGCCATCAGAGCACAAAAGAAGCCTGTCACCTGCAGAAACGTTAAGTTCGTAGATATCGGGAAGCGTGTTGGGATCTGAACCAATCGCACGAGTAATTACCGAGCGGTTAGGATGAACGCGCGCCTCTGCAGGAGTGATTTGTCCAATTTCGATTAAGTCGGCCATAAGGCTATGGTCGCGTGTGATTTGTTGTAAGCGACCTTGGTGTAAAAGATACGCGCGCGAATCTCCTACTTGAGCAACGAGCAGGCGCTCACCTTCAAGGATAGCTCCTGTGAACGTGGTACCCATCCCTTCACGGCCAATACCTTTGCTAGGAGCCTTAAGCACATTGAGGTTTGCTGCCTGAACAGCATGAGTGAACGTGTCTGCATCGGGATGTTTAGGAGCCAGCTCCGAAACTGTTTCGATAGCTATTTCAGAAGCAACTTCTCCTGCCTCATGGCCTCCCATGCCATCAGCAACAGCAAAGAGCGGAGGCATGACAACCAGACTGTCTTCATTGTGGTCGCGCGCGTGACCGACATCGGTACGGCAACCAAAGAACGTCGAGCTTCTGCGTGCGAAACTATCGGGTGCCTTTTGTTGCTGCCTCGTTTGCCTTGCTTGCCTTGTGGATTTTGCTTGTCGTGCGGGTTTTGTAGCCCTTTCGGGGCGCGCCTGTTCAGGGTGTACATCCCGCGAACGTGGCGTGCGAGGAGTAGGTGAATCAGTCATTTAAGCAAACCTCACTCGCATTGTTACGTCACCAACAATTACCTTATCTCCGTTTTTGAGAGGGGTTGGATCAGTGATATAAACGCCATTGACGGCAGTTCCATTTGTTGAACCCAAGTCTTCGATGAAAAGGTTTTGTCCCATGAGAACAAAGCGCGCGTGACGTGAGGAAACGTAGCTAGCGCCAATAACGATGTCTGCCCCGGGACTTCTGCCAACTACTACAGGGCCGCGAACATTGATATTTACGCCGCGAAGTTCTTTTGGCCCCTTTTCGACCGTTACCGACCAGCCCTTTTCCTTCTTGCGTTGACCACGCACAAGCCCAATTCCTGTTTTCATAATGGCGAACAGGAAGAGATAGAGCAGTGCTACGAATAATAGACGTCCTATTAGAAGAATAATGTCAATCAAAAGAAATACCCATCTCAAGAATGTTTACTGTTTTAATAGTACAGCGCCGCGAGGGGCGCTGTGTTTTACAGGGTTGCGTTTAGTGGAAGGTGAACAAGAATGTGGTGGTTCCTGTGGTGATGCGGTCTCCTTCGTTAAGCATGACTTCTGCAATGTGCCTTCCATTTACAAGTGTTCCGTTTGTAGAGCCTAAGTCTGCCACTGACCATGCCGCTGTTGATTCGCGTCGTATTTCTGCATGAGTTCGGCTCACGTTGAGATCGTTGAGTACAATGTCGCAATTCACGGCACGACCAATAAGAACACGCGCAGGGGCAAGTGTGAAGGTTCTGCCAGTAGTGAGGTTAACCAAATGAGGTTCGCTATGGTGTGTAGTTTGCCCTTGTTGCGGTGAGTTGCCGCCAAAGTGCATGGTTTGCCCAACAGCAATAGGCTCTGCGACTGCTGCCTGGCTGTATGCGTTGTAGTTATCGAATTGGGCAGGGTCTTCAGCCATAACATCGATGCCTGAACTGGAATAATCGCGCTGCCCGCGCTGTCCTGGGCGAGCGTAAAGATCTGCCTGAACACCCGCCATGGCGGCTTCGCTGGCTCCAGCAACACCAGCTCCGGCTGCGGCTCCGATGCCTACTCCGGCAAAGTCAGCCCCAGCACCGCCCGCAGCATTTCTAAAACCTTCTTCGATAGGCATAGGGGCAGCGAACGAATCGTTTTTTTCGGAGGCATAAGCGTTTTGCTGTGCGGGAGCGGAATAGGGAGTAGGCTCCTGGTAAGCGGCTTCGTTATTGGCATGCTGATGAGGATATGCTCCGCCAATGCCATAACGAGCCATTTCTTCGGCGCGAAGCTGCTTGATAATAGGAGCAGAAACAAGTTCGGCAATTACATCAAACTTGCCAGGTTTAAGATCGTCATCAACGATAAAGCGAACAAGGGGAGCGCCGTCCATAACAAGACCTTGATCCATGGCCTTTGCGCGGAGGTAGGTTTCGGTTTCGCCTGCCAAGGTTGGATAGTATCCAAAAAGGCGTTGATCGTCGTCGGGGTTAACCAAAATGGTGTAAAGGGTGGGAGCAAATTCTTTTCCTGCGCCAACCATTTTTTCGCGGCGCATTTGCTTTTCGGCCTTTTTTTCAATCTGAACAGGAGAGATGGGGGCATCAAAGAGTTTTTCGTTTATACCTTCAAATCCGTCTTCGACGCGACGTTCAAATCGCGAGAAAAAACCCATGGTCTTTGCTCCTTACAAGGGTGTCTATCATTTTTTACAATCAGGCTTAATGATGACACAAAACAAAGGTAAAATGGCTTTTTTTACGCAATCGCCATTTATTCGTCAGGTTTACATTAGGGCTTACAAAACTTACGAAATAAGGGATTGAGCTCTAAGCGTTTTGAGGGCATCAAGTCCGTCAAGATAACCTTGGCGTCCAGCAGCTTTAAGATTGGTTTTATCTTTTTCGGTTCTGCCCATGATGAGTCCGCTGTCAGGGGCAATAACAAGCGCACGTCCTTCTTTCTCTAACTCAGCAACGCGTTCGAGTTCTTCGTTGTACACCAGATGACGGTTTTGCATAGCTTCAACAAGGTGAGGGTATTTATGTAAGACTGCCTTAAAAAGACCCATTCCTTTTTGAGGTTCTTTCTGAAAGCCGCGCGGTTGCGTTAAAACAATAACAAGAAAATCGCATCCATCAGCAAGTGCTTGATTGGCAGGGATTGGCCGCACCACACCTCCGTCATAGTAAGCGCGCCCCTTCCATTGAATCGCAGGAGAAAACAAAGGAAGAGAGCAACTTGCACGTATTACGGTGAAATTGTCGTCAAGATCAGATTTGTCGAAGAATACCGGCTCCCCTGTTTCGGCATCGGTGGCGCCGATTTTAAATTCACATGGATTATTGTTGCATGCTTCCCAATCAAAGGGTTCGAGCGAATGGGGAAGGTCGCCAAACAAAAAATCCATTCCGAAATAGGAGCCTGTGGTGATCCAGCTTTTGAGGCTGGCGTAGCGCGGATTGTTGGCGTATTCAATAATGCATCGCAGGGCTCGCCCGCGCTGTTTCGAAACGTAAGA
>ULYK01013484.1_pt1 | contig 15426 bp, 10 predicted proteins | sample 1962061 | NCBI WGS metagenome assembly ULYK01 (sample SAMEA4835860, study PRJEB28245) | human gut metagenome | biome: gut microbiome; material: fecal sample | place: Denmark | collected 2008
CTGTCCAGGTAGATTTTCGACAACTCAAGAGCTTTATCCCTAAAAAAGATAATCAAGTTGCTAAGTTAACAGATATAATAGAGCAAATTTGCATTGACCATACAAAAAAGGTATACGGTCCGCAAAAACATATCCACTCGATTTTACCTATCGGCTTACCCTCTTCAGGGGTTATTGCTAATTGGATTTTATCTGATTTTGACAAAGATATAAAGAATTCGACTGCTCCTGTTTATTATGGACGATATGTCGATGATATATTTCTCGTTGTAGCAAATGTTGAACCACCAACAAAGGATATTATCCAGTGGATGTGTGAGCGTTTTTTTTCGAAGTGTGATGTCCTGGAAAAAGTGGGGGATAATACATTGAAAATAAAATCTAATCGATGTGAAGGGTTAGAGATTCAAAAGAAAAAGCTTCGCTTATTTTATTTTGATGCGCATTGGTCGTTAGCTTTACTCAATAAATTTCAGACGACACTTCAAGAAAATAGCAGTGCATTCTGGTTTTTGCCCAACGAGGAAGATTTGAAAGATAGCCTTGATGATACTTATGATCTGCAGTATGAAGATACGATTAATAAGTTTAGAAGTATATCTTCTTGCAAATTAAATAAATATGGAGCGTCTGTATTTCTTGCAAAGCGTTTGAAATTAGCTATTCTATCTCCAGGAAACTATGATAAGAAGTTGAGTGACGAGATTTTCCGTTTTTTTAATGGTCAATCTGTTATTTCGATGTATAGCATGTGGGAGAAAGTGTTTACGTATTTCACGATTACGCATGCTTATAAGTCAATCCAGATATTACAAAAGCTAATATATCGTGGAATCTCCAAGATAGAACTTAAAGCTGAAGAAGATTCGAATATTAATGATATTCAAATCGAAAATGTAAAAGAGAGAATTCAGCAGTATTTAAGAAGTCATATGCTCAGAAGCTTAATGCTTGCTAAGGTTTTTGTTAAACAAAATATCGGAGTAAAAGATGATCAAGAGACAATAAAACAAGGTGCAGTATTATTTAAAAAAGCTTTGATGATAAGACATTTTTATCTTCCTTTACCAATTTTTGCATTAACGCGGAAGTTTATAAATGAGGAAATGGATATTACGAGCTTTGATACTACTTATATTTCTGATAATGAGATAGATCAAAAGTTTTTAAACAGCAGTTGGCTGATACCTCGGCATATATGGCTTCATGAGATATGTAGTTTGCAGATTCCTTGTATTCTAAACAAGGATTATGATTCATCTTTTTATCATGATAATCGCCGTCAACCTCGGAATGAGTTTATTTCGTCATGTATGGAGCTGTTTCGCCAGTTAAATGGAGAATCATTAACCTCGGTTATCCGGACAAAGAAGCATAAATTGTATTCAGAAACAAAAGGAAAAACAAAAACTAGAAGAATTTATTCTGAAATTATAAATGTTGGAGTAGAAGAAGGTGGCGATAAAATAAAAGTTGGGTTGTCCAATGTCAATACTAATTTAGAAGATATTAATGAGGCCATATTGCATCGGTCGATTTTAGATGTAAAGAAACGTATGCGCCATATTGATATATTGAATTTGGCAGAAAAGGCCCGAGTTGATATTCTGTTACTACCAGAGGTCTTTGTCCCTTTTGATTGGTTATGTGCATATGCTGATGAAGCGAGAAGAAAACAACGTGCAATGATTTTTGGATTGGAGCATTTTTCATTGGAAAACACTTGCTATAATATAGCGATTACATTACTCCCCTTTGAATTTCATGGTAGAAGGGAAGCTTTGATTGTGCCAAGATTGAAAAATCATTATTCGCCGAGAGAAATAACGTATATTGAAGGATGCCGAAAACAAGTCCCACATAAGAAATATTCGATTTATCATTTATTCCAATGGAGAGGAATTCAATTTTCCGTTTATAATTGTTTTGAATTAACAGATATCGTTCATCGGAGTATTTTTCGCTCAGAGCTCGATATTTTATTTGCTATAGAGTACAATCTGGATGTAAATTATTTCAGTAATATTTCTGAAAGTGTTAGTCGAGATCTACATTGCTATTATATTCAGGTCAATACCTCATATTATGGCGATTCGAGAGTCGTTGAACCTAAAAAGACAGAATATCAAAATCCAGTAAGAGTGAAAGGAGGCGATAATGATGTTATATTATCTTATACATTAGATATTGCTGCTTTAAGAAAGTTTCAGGCTCAGACTTATCTATTGCAAGAGGAGCATAAGCAATTTAAGAAAACGCCCCCTGATTTTCAGCATGAGAAAGTTGAAGATAGGGGTAAGTTCTCAAAGTAATGTTAGCAAATAATGGTAAAAGAGAGTGCGCGCGCGTATTTTGAGCATTGGCCAATTTTTTCTAATTTTGATAAAAATATCTCATATCAAATGGACAAATAGGAACGGTTTAGAATTCACCTTGAGCTGCAAGTCCGATTCTACTTGGGTAGTATCAAGGTATTATGCGACAATAGCTTCACATACGAGAAACTTTTATAATAAACATCGTATCTTTTCACAAAGAAGTCTTCGCCGCCGCTTCCAAAAACGAATAACTCATGGCTTTCGAACAAACCGTCAAAAACCTCGACAACTGCCTGCGCACCGACAAGGGGTGCACGAGCGAACTGGATTACGTCGAGCAAACCTCGTGGATCCTCTTCCTCAAGTACCTCGACGATCTCGAGAAGACCCGGCAGATCGCTGCCGAGCTGCAGGACAAACCCTATACACCCATTATCGCCACAGGGTACCGATGGAACGACTGGGCAATTCCACTCGATGCACAGGGAAACTACGACATATCCAACGCGCTGGTGGGCGACGACCTCATCGAGTTCGTCAACAACAAGCTCTTCCCCTATCTGCGGAAATTCAAGGAGACGGGAGCCCCGAAATCCATCGAAATCAAGATCGGCGTCATCTTCTCCGAGATCCGCAACCGCATCCAGAGCGGCTACAACCTCCGCGACGTACTGGAGCAGGTGGATAAACTGCACTTCCAGACCTCCGAGGAGCGCCACGAGATGACCTACTGGTACGAAAGCCGCCTCAACCGAATGGGTAATGCGGGACGCAACGGCGGCGAATACTACACGCCGCGTCCGTTGATCCGCACCATCATCCGGGTCGTCAATCCCCGGATCGGCAAGACGGTCTACGACGGTGCATGCGGCTCGGCAGGCTTTCTGTGCGAAGCGTATACCTACATGCACCAGCAAGTCCGGCGCACCGAGGACGAACGCATCCTGCAGGAGGCGACCTTCACCGGCAAGGATGACAAGGCGCTGCCCTTCGTCATCGCCACGATGAACATGATTCTGCACGGCGTGGAGTCGCCCAACATCATCAACACCAATACGCTCACCGAGAATCTTGCCGATGTCCAGGAGAAGGACCGGTTCGACTACATCCTTGCCAATCCTCCCTTCGGAGGCAGGGAGCGGCGCGAGGTGCAGCAGAACTTCACCATCAAGACGAGCGAGACCGCCTATCTCTTTCTGGAACACTTCATCAAGTACCTGCGGGCGGGTGGCGAAGCGGGCATCGTCATCAAGAACACCTTCCTGAGCAACACCGACAATGCGTCGATATCCCTGCGGCGCAAGCTGCTCGAGGAGTGCAACCTGCATACGGTGCTCGACCTGCCGGCGGGCGTCTTCCAGGCGGGCGTCAAGACCGTGGTTCTCTTCTTCCGGAAGGGCGAGCCGACCCGCAAGGTGTGGTTCTACCAGTTGAATCTCGACCGTACGCTCGGCAAGACCAATCCCCTCACCGAGGCGGATCTCGAGGAGTTTGTCACCTTGCAGAAGAGCAAGGCGGAGAGCGGGAATTCGTGGAGTGTGGCGGTCTCGGAGCTTGACGAGAGCTACGATCTGTCGGTCAAGAACCCCCATCGGGTCGAGACGGTTGACGAGCGCACCCCGCAGGAGATTGTCGGCACCATCCAAGCCCTTGCCGACGACAGCCGGAAATTGTTGGACGAGATTCTTGGGATGCTATGAAAGAGGGGTGGAAAATAAGAACGTTGGGAGACGTTAGTATGTCTATATCTGATGGTGATTGGATAGAAAAGAAAGACCAGTCACAATCAGGCATACGACTTATTCAAACAGGAAATATTGGCATTGGATTTTTTAAAGATAATTCTGATAAAGCGCGATATATAAGCGAAGAAACATTTACAAAACTAAAATGCACTGAAGTTGTAAATGGAGATATCCTAATATCCCGTTTGCCAGATCCTGTAGGGCGAGCTTGTATTATACCGAAACTATCCACTAAAAATATTACAGCAGTAGATTGTTCAATAGTTCGCCTCAAGCAAAATATTTTAAATCAAAGATTTTTTATTTATTACTCTCAGTCCGACGATTATTTTTCCGACATATCTAAACAATGTAGTGGATCAACAAGAACTCGAATAACAAAGACGAGACTATCTAATATATTTATACCTATTCCGCCTCTTTCCGAGCAACAGCGTATTGTAGAGATTCTGGATGCGGAGTTTGCGAAGATCGACGCACTCAAAGCCAATGCCGAAAAGAGCCTTCAAGCCGCTAAAGACCTCTTTCAATCAGTTCTCACATACGAACTCAAACCAAAGAAGAATTGGGGAACAAAGTCTCTAAAAGAAATTGGGAAAACCCAAACCGGAACAACCCCTAAAACTTCCGACAAGCATAATTATGGCTCTTTCATGCCTTTCATCAAGCCTGCAGATATAAATATTGATGGATTAGGTGGCCTGAATTATGATAATGAAGGATTAAGTGAACAAGGTGTTGCACAAGGAAGATTATTTGATTCTTACTCAATATTGATGGTATGTATTGGTGCGACCATTGGTAAAGTCGGTTATTCTCTGCACCCAATATCATGCAATCAACAAATCAATGTGTTATCACCCACAAAAGACTATGATTATAAATACTTGTATTACTATATGTCTTCTCCATCTTTTCAATTCAAAGTAATTAAAGAGGGAGAAAGTGCAAAAGCGACGCTTCCAATTATCAACAAAACGAAATGGGAAAATCTAACCATAACCTTTCCCGAGAGTCTTCAAGAACAGAATGCAATTGCTATTCGTCTTGATGAAATGAACGAGCGCTGCAAAGCCCTCCAGGAAAACTACCGTAAAACCATCGCCCTGTGCGAGGACCTGAAACAAGCCCTCCTACGAAAGGCGTTTAACGGCGAACTCTAAAATGATTCATAAATCATACAGACATTGTGCTTCGTTTGGTAAACGAATTGAATATTATTTAATTGGGAAAATGCTCAAAGGGGGTCTTGATGTATACATTCCTATGGTTGATGATGATGCGGTAGATGTGGTGATTAAACGTTCTGACGGGAAGTATGTGGAAGTTCAGATAAAAGCTCGTTCCAAAGAAGTGGCGAAAGGAAACGCAGCTTTGTTTGCTGCAATTTCTCATGAGCATAGAGAGAATTATTGGTTTGTATTTTATTCGGAACGTTTAGATAGTATGTGGATTATGTCCTCTTCTGAATTTATAAAAGAGTCTCATCAGAATAAAACAGGTAAAAATGCTGGTAAATATTCTATTCGGTTCAATAACGCTAATAACGATGAAGAATTAGTCTCAAAGTTGAATCGATATAAAGCCGACTCTTTTTGCAGAATAGCAATGGAAGATCCGAAATAAACGAACTACTATGAACGAAAGTCAGACCCGTCTGGACAAAATTGACCCCAAGCTGCGTGCTGCCGGGTGGAGCGACGTCGAGCAGAGCCACATCTTGACCGAATTCCGGATTACGAACGGTCGCATCTCCCGATCCTCGAAACCCAACCCCCTCAAGGCGGATTATGTCCTGGTCTACAAAGGGGTGAAGCTCGCCGTCGTGGAGGCTAAAAGCGACGAAAAGGATGTCGCGGAAGGGGTGGCTCAAGCCAAACAATACGCCTCGATGCTCGACATCCGCTACGCCTATGCCACCAACGGCGACCGGATCTATGCCATCGACATGGCGCAGGGCAAGGAGGGCGAGGTGACGGATTACCCGTCGCCCGAGCAGTTGTGGGCTTGGACCTTTGGCGAGACGAACGAATGGCGGGACCGTTTCTACGAACAGCCCCTCTTCTCGAACGGCACCAAGCAGGCGCGATACTATCAGGAGATTGCCATCAACAAGGCGCTCGAAGCCATAGCCAGGGGGCAGAACCGCATCCTGCTGACCCTCGCAACGGGCACCGGGAAGACCTTCATCGCATTCCAGATCTGCTACAAACTTTTCCAGTCCAGATGGAACGTGCGCAAGACGGGCAACCGCCCGCGCATCCTCTTCCTCGCCGACCGGAACATACTGGCAGACCAGGCTTTCAACGGATTCTTCGGATTTCAGCAGGATGCCCTGGTGCGTATCACGCCCAAAGACGTACGGAAAGACGGAAAGGTGCCGACCAACGGGTCAATCTTCTTCTCCATCTTCCAGACCTTCATGACCGACGACGGCAAGCAATACACCTTCGGACAGTACCCGAAGGACTTCTTCGACCTGGTAATCATCGACGAGTGCCACCGCGGAGGCGCCAACGACGAGAGTTCGTGGCGTGAAATCATGAACTACTTCAGTTCGGCGGTCCAGATCGGTCTGACGGCTACGCCCCGGCGCGACGTGAATGCCGACACGTACCGCTATTTCGGCGAACCGGTCTATCAGTATTCGCTCAAGCAGGGAATTGCCGACGGTTTCCTCACGCCGTTCCGCCACTGCAAGATGCAGGGCACCATCGACGACTACATCTACAGCCCCGAAGACGAGGTGATCTCGGGAGAGGTCGAGGAGGGTAAAGTCTATAAAGAGGAGGACTTCTACCGCGGCAACATTACCATCAAGGAGCGCGACATGAGCCGTGTGCGGGAATTCATGAAGTACATCGGCGACAACGAAAAAACACTCGTGTTCTGCGCTACGCAGAGTCATGCCGCACAGATCCGTGACATGATCAACCAGGTTCACGGAGGTAATCCCCACTATGCGGTCCGGGTAACAGCCAACGACGGTGCGCTTGGAGAACAGTATTTGAAGGAGTTTCAGGACAACGAGAAGACCATCCCCACCGTGTTGACTACCTCGCAGAAACTGTCGACGGGAGTTGATGCACTGAACATCCGCAACATCGTGCTGCTGCGCCCCATCCGGTCGATGATCGAGTTCAAGCAGATTATCGGTCGGGGAACACGTCTTTTCGAAGGCAAATACTACTTCACCATTTATGACTTCGTAAAGACGTATGAGAATTTCCAGGATCCGACCTGGGATGGCGAACCCGTATGTCCGCACTGCGGCAATACGCCCTGCACCTGTGGTGAGCCCGAAGAACCCGGGGACGAAGAAATTCCCGAGGGAGACAGCAAGGTCAAAGACCGCAAACCGGAGCCCGGGAAGCAGGGCAAACCCTGCGAGAAGTGCGGACAATATCCGTGTGTCTGCGAAAAACCCGAGAAGCTGGAGATACGCCTCTCGGATGGCAGAACCCGCCGAATCCGTTACATCAAGTCCGACATGTTCTGGGATGCGGATGGCAAACCGATCAGTGCCGAAGACTTTTTGAAGGGGATGTTCGGTGAGTTGCCCCACTTCTTTGCGGATATTCACGAGTTGCAGGAAAAGTGGGCAACCCCATCGACTCGGGATGCATTGTTGAGTCAGCTCGACGAAGCAGGCTATGGCAAAGAGGTACTCAAGCAGATCCGCACGTTGATAGATGCCGAAGGAAGCGATCTGCTGGATGTGTTGGAATACATTGCCTACAACATCGAGCCCATGGAGCGATCCGAACGGGTGAAGAAGACGACTGACTTTGTGGCTTCACTGACTTCCGAGCAACAAGAGTTCGTCGATTACATCATCAACCTCTATCTCAAAGAGGGGGTCGAGGAACTCGGAATGGATAAACTGCCGACCATCGTACAGATGAAATATGGTTCCATCACAGACGGGATGTCACGGCTTGGCGGCGTCAATATTGCCAAAAACACCTTTGTGAATTTCCAGAAAAGTCTGTATATGTGATGCTTGTATGAATGACGGAGCTTCGATAAGATATTAGTATATAATTGTTGTTGAATGATTTAATTAATCTTCTCATTCCTGCTTTATAACATTATTTTCCCCTATTTAGAGCTTCCGCTATTGTTTGCGATCCCAAATGGAATATGGACAGCAGGTATATTTCTCGAGATGTTCTAAATGTGTCATTTGGTCATCAAAGAAGATATGAGGCTTAAGAATATTTAATATTCTTGATTTGTCAATTCCTCCTAAGAAAAAAACATCATTAACTTCAATATTTAAACTTTTTAGGGTCGTTACCACTCGTTCATGGGCGGGCGCATTTCTTGCTGTGATTATAGCAGTACTTAGTATCCTTTTATAATTAGGATCAACCTCAAGTCGTTTGTCCTCTAATCTCTGAAAGAGAGATATTTTTTGTAGAAGAGAACCTATAGGACCTCCTTTCAAAGGATTCTCTGCAAGCAGATGTTCGTGCTGATGATATGCTGTCATATTGCCTTGGTTATTTTTATAGAACTGTTCCGAGGAATCATCAGCGATTACACCGTCAAAGTCAAAACCAAGTCGCAGTTGTGTGTCATTCTCATCATCTTCTATTTTGGTATCTAAAACCGTACCTGCTGCAAATCCAGCTTTTATTGCATTTTGTGTATCTTCTGGATTAGCCGATAGAAACAAAGATGCATTAAATGCTGGTAAATATTGGAAGTTGCTTTTCCCAGAAGAAAAACAGGCGCGAGAAATATCCAATTGGTAGTGTTCAATGCTACGAAACGCTCGTAATCCGGATTCTGGACTATTTTTTGAAAATACAACTACTTCAACAGGTTTGTTGCTAGGAAATGAATTGTTTAGACTCAAGAGTCGCTTAATGAATGGAAACGCAACACCTTTATCGAGAGGTTTATTAATGTTTTTCTCCTGATATTTGCGATAAGCATCTATGCCTTTTGCGCGATAAATGCTATCAGACTCTTCCATATTAAACAATGCGCTTGTTGATACGGCGATTACTAATTTTTGTTCTATTGGATATGGCATATGTTTATGTGCTTGATTTTTTAGTATTTTATGTTGCTAAGCGCTATGCTTTAGAGTAGTTGCTGTTAGGTTATTTGGGGTACTTTTTATCATTGATATAACCTCTTGATTGTTTACTATATTTCTTCCATACCGACCGACTTGAAATATTCATATGTGCCGTCGTAAAACTCAGGTAACCGCGTTGCATCTTCCGGAAAACCGCCGACAGTTTTGTTGGAATTGCCTTCTGGAACACAAATGACCATGCCGATGCGGGCTCGTGTTAGGAGGACCCGATAGGCATTTAGCATGTATTTCCTTCGCTCAATACTGCTTTCGGTGTGGCCCGTCTCTTCGCGCCAGGCCGTCCGGCCGTTGAAGTTATAATATCGCCACTGCCCATTTTCGCATCTTAGATCAGCATCCCAAAGAATGCAGGTGTAATCCAGTTCGAGACCTTGAACCTGAATCTCGGTTGCAGCATCTTCGAGGAAATTGGATGAACGAATATCATTTTTATCCTCCAGGAACCAATGCACGGCATTTTCGTCGCCTTGATCCAAAATATCGACGGCCAATGGTTTGAACCGTGCGGCCGCCTTACTGACCAGCACACCTGATCGTTGCGAACCTCGAGTGTTCTTGCGCAGCCAGGCCCTTGCCTTGGCCATATCTCTTGTTAGTACAATCGGATAGCGCTCTTTTATTGTGTTGTACCATGTAGAAGCATCCGGATTGAAAGAGAGTAAAGAGTGTACAAAGGCGGAGAGATTCTCAGCTCTGAACGAACGCAGACTAACTCCCAGATGGAGTTCTGAAGAGAACGTGACCTTGTCATTGTCGGCCAATAGCTCATTGACCCGACCTTCGGCATATTCCGCTTCGGTCAGTTTGTCAGAGATATAGATTCGCCAGTGCGTGAATTTCTCGTTGAGCGCCTTAATCCACTCTGAAATGCCGGCTTCTCCGGTATTGATCTCCTGACCGCCACCGACCAGACATACGATTGTTGCCCAATCTTCCCGCTGATCCAAAGACCAAATTAGGAATGCCGCCTCGGAGTAGGGAAAGTTCGGCACCTTGAGTTTGTTTCCATAAGTACCGCCTCGTTTGAGGTAGTCCGCAAGCCTTTTATGCGTCCATGAACGCTGGGCTTCATCAAAGATGGCCACATGCTCTACTTCTCCATAGCCGGATTTTGCTAGCTTCATCGCTTTCTGCGGGTCAATCTCGAGTTCTCCGTTCTCGACGGGGTTCTTGATTTTGGCCAGCATGTTGTCGCGGTAGCGGTGAATCATTTGTATGAACTTACCGACCTCTCTCCGAGAGTCTGACATATTCTTTTTCTCGCCCCGAGCTTTGCATTTCTTCTGATTGTCAATGGCCAAAGCCTCGGTAAGCACTGCGACCAGTGGCCCATTGCCGGATAGGTAGACCGCACCCTCGTCCTCGACCAATTTATCACCATTCTGATATGACTGTTTGACGGCAACGTCCAATCCGACCAGCGTCTTTCCCGCTCCGGGTACACCGGTTACAAAGCAGATGCTCTTCTCTCCTTTCTCGCGACTTGTCTTGATTACATCGAGGATATATGTAATGGTACAGTCGGTTGATACCTTGTCGGCTTCGTGGCGGGTGATGTCCTCTACCGAGTGATTTTCATAGAGTCTCTTGGCCGCCTCGATGATGGTCGGGGTGGGTGAATAAGGACTGATAACCCAGTCGGCACCCAGACTGGGATCCGGGGTTGTTGCTCCGGCATGAGCCAGAACATCCGCAATGAGCTTCTGCAGTCCGTTGGCTCCAGTCACCAAAGGATTGTATATGGAATCATCATATACCGAGGGAATGAACTCGCTTGAACTTGTTCGGAATCGGGTGGGCACGAGAATCGGGACAATGATCCGGTTTTGGCTTAGCAAATGAAAGTTTTTCAGGTCAAGGGCATAATCCAGGACCTGCTCTATATTGGATTGAAGCATGTCACGCTCTCCGACCTTGAACTCGAGGCAGAAAATCAGTCCTCGAAGCAGCAACACGACATCGATTCGCTTCCCTAGCCGTGGAATGTCGTACTCGAATATCACTTGTCCATCTTCATCCTTCCACGGTTGCAGAACCTCCTGCATGATGTGAATTTCGTTGGCCCACGCTTCATTGGTTGTGGTAAGTGCAGCCCCGTGGTAATTGTTCACGAAACGTCCTAACAGCGTTTCGGGGAACAGCTGCAGAAACTCGCGGATTGTGGAATTATATAGACAACGTGCCATATCTGTGTGTTAATAATCAAAGTGCTGATGATGTCGCAACGCAATATAATGGGCTGCATTAAGCATATTGATTTGAAATATACAAAGTTAAGACAATTACAACAAATATGTCTTATATTTGCTGTAGAATATACGATCGATATGCGTGAGAGACGCAAAATAGGAAGCGACACTTTATAAATTTTGCAGATTTATATAAAGACGATAGCTTTGATATTATTGTATTGAAAGATATGTATAGTTTCTCTGATATTATTACCGGTGGTTTGATCGGTTCCATCCTTGCGCTGGGAATCAGGTATCTATTGGAAAGATGGAGTGCAAGTACTGCGTATAAACGGGAACTACGCAAACAGGTCTTTCAACGTAAAACAGATGCCGTGGAACGAGCTATGTCTTGGTATCAGGAAGCCTTCGATATGTATAGTTTATATCAGATAGCTATAAGCGAATACGATGGTTCTCTCAATCCCGTAACTTTGACAAAACTGCAATATGTCAGCGTACAGATGATTAAATTGTTGCAGGAAACGTCTGTTAAACTGAATCCTATTTATCTTTACTATGATTTTACGGATATTAACTTGAAATATCGGGTGGCGGAATCAAGTCAGATAACCAATAAGGCATTTATTCTTGCGGGACAAATCCAGCAACATTTGGTGTCGGATAAAGTAATCGATGCAGATGAGCAAAAGGCCCGAGAACAATGGTTTTGGGGATTGAAACAGACTCTTGATATTGCGGCATCCGCCATGGAGAATCAGAAAGCTGCAATCGTAGAATCTCAGCAGCGGCTGAGGAACGAGTACAAGAAGTATATGAATTAAAAATAAGGTTATGGAGTATACGGATACTACATTATGGAGAACTTCTTTGGCAAACCATGGAGATGCTCATGATCATTTGAGACGGAGTCTGCGGGAAGCTTTTGAGCGCTCACGTAATAATGCAAAAGAAATTTTAGATAAAATCAGAATAGATTTTCCTGCATTAACGGTGCATGATATAACCCATGTCGATAGTTTATGGCAGGTTGGTAGTGTGATAGCAGGTCCGGAATATGGATTAAATCCTCTTGAAGGCTATGTGTTGGGTTGTGCTTTTTTGATGCATGATGCCGTTCTGTCGTTTGAGGCCGCAGGTGGACAAGATGCTTTAAGGAAAACTGTCGAATGGAGGGATTTTTATGTGGATTATCAAAAAGATAGTTCTCTTTCTCCGAACCAACAATGTTATGAGACGGATTTCCGCACAATTCGGCTACTTCATGCAAAATACGCAGAAAATCTTTATGACACAAGATTTTTACGTGCAGATGGCTCTACGTTTTATATAATTGAGGATGAAAGTTTACGGACGCATTTGGGGGCTTTAATCTGCAAGATTGCGGCAAGTCATCATTGGAGTATAGATGAGGTAAAAAAACTGGGAATACAGCAGGCCGCACCTGCCAGTTATCCCAGGGATTGGCGTATTAATCCAATGAAACTTGCTTGCATCATGCGATGTGCGGATGCTGGACATATTGATGCCAAACGAGCTCCCGATTATTTATTAAAATTACTAACCGTTAATGGAGTCTCAAGGGATCATTGGATAGCACAAAACCGTCTTTCGCAGATAGATACTGATATGGAAGATGGCGAAAGAGTTATAATAACTTCGGATATTGATTTTAAAGAGTCTGATTTTGCTGCTTGGAATGTAGCCTGGGATGCAGTACAAGTGTTAGATCATGAAATAAAGGCTTCCAATGAACTATTGAGAGAGCATCGTATTGATGAGTTTCAGGCAAAACGTGTATGCGGCGCTGAATCGAGGCAAAATCTTAGCCGATATATTAAAACTGATGGATGGATGCCGTGTGATGCATCTATACATATCAGTAATGTCGAAGGTTTAATCAAAAATCTTGGCGGAGAAAAATTATATGGCAAAGAATATCATCTAGAGATTGTATTGAGGGAATTAATTCAGAATGCAAGAGACGCTATTGTGGCGCGAAGAAAAAAAGAGGCTATATTCGAAGGAAAAATTTCTATATATATAGAACAAATCGATGGGCATACATGGGTCCGTGTGACAGATAATGGTGTTGGAATGTCCATGCAAACTATTAAAGATTATTTTTTGAATTTTGGAAGTAGTTTCTGGGCCTCAGATTTGGCTAAAAGCGAATATCCAGGGCTAAATGCCTCCGGCTTCAAATCAGTTGGCAGGTTCGGCATTGGTTTTTATGCGATATTTATGATTGCATCCGAGGTGATTGTTGAAACACGGAAATATGATAAAGGATTAGATAGTAGTATTAGAATAAAATTTCCATCAGGTATGTGTCTACGACCCATCATTGCCAAGACCAATGGTGAAAGCATGGATATTTCTACTTCTGTCAGGTTCAAGATTGATGAGCAGAAACTTAAATGGACTAATAACTTTGAGGTTAAGACGAATCTTCTGGGCTATAAGTCTTTTCAAGTTCCGTATGCAAGTGCATTGTCTTATTTGACAGCAGGGCTTGATGTCGACGTATATTATTCAGAGTTGGGTGAAGTAGCTCGGAAAATACACACCAACATTGGTTCTCCTGATTTTGATAAAAAACAATGGCTTAAAGATATAACATTTGCAGAACAGCGTAGTGATCGTAAGTATGCCGACTACATCGATAATAATTATGAACGTCTTCGAAAAGTATGTTATAATGGAGAATGTTATGGTTTGGCAGCCTTGAGTACGATATACGACGATGAATTTACATGCTTTGATATAAAGACGATTGGAGGATTGGCTAATTTTAGTGCGCATAGTGGACATAGTGAATATATAGGATGTTTATTTGCAGAGCCAGCAACCGCTAAAAGGGATATAGCTATTACAAATGACTGTAAAACGGATTGGGTTAAAGAGCAATATGATATACTTTGTCAACAAGGTTTGACGGAGAATGACAAATTGTATCTGCCTTATGTCGTTGGTCATTACGGTATAGATATGACTGAGCTTATACAAGTACGTGTCATATCTCATTCTCTAAGAATTCAAACGCTGTCATTACATAATCTATTACTGCAATTGAAAGAGTATAGCTGGAAATTAATCTTACCACTTTCATCATGGTCAGAGAATCGATTGGAGAATCAGTTGGACTATAGTAGAACAATGCAGATGTTAACTTCTGAAGAAGTATTATTTATAGTAGAAAAAAACAGTGGTTTTTTGAGTGTTATCGATCCAGACTCTGCATGCCAATTTAATATTATGCGTTGTATTAATGTTGTTGCAGGGAAGTATAATTTGAACATAAGTAAGACAATACAGGCTGACAAAGCTGTATCTCGTTTAGGAGGCAAGATAAAAGTCCTCGTTTTGACAGTGTTACCATAATGAATACAAATAAAAAGTCAAATTTGGACTATCATACTTGCCTTATAGTTGTCCTGAGTTAAATTATTAAATCCTACAATGTTGTTATAATCAATGGTTTTATCGTTTTAATCTTGTTCTCGGTTTCTTGCCCAATAGGAGGGTAGCAGCACGTGCACAGCGGCGGGCCCATTGCAGGTCATCATCGTCCTTGTCTCGCCAGGGAAGGTCGCTCTGCGAACCTCCGCCACCACCTCCGGCAGATACGGCTGGCGTATCAAGCATACCAACAAAGATAGCTACGGCTATGTCAGTCAAATCACTGCTGTTGGCAACCTCCCGGTAGTCGAACTCTTCGTTGAAATAGTCAAGTACCTGCTCCGGGATATAGAAACGCTGTTCCGTTCCGCTATGGGAAGAAAGCGTGTAGGATACCGAGCCGGAACGATAGTGAGTATAGTCCATACCGGCTACCGGTCTTTGAACAGGTTCTGGCCGATGGATTTGAGAAGTATTGACCTGAATGGCAAGTCTCTCCCGGTAGTGGAGCTTTTGCCAAGTACGAGGGAGTTTTGAAATCATCAGGTTACGGGCCACTCCCAGTTCGGAAGCCTTGTATTTGGTATTCCCTTTGAGGATCGCATATCCACGAAGAACATCTTTCTTGTCTTTCCGTTCATATACGGAATAGCCTC
>ULYK01020536.1_pt1 | contig 15291 bp, 9 predicted proteins | sample 1962061 | NCBI WGS metagenome assembly ULYK01 (sample SAMEA4835860, study PRJEB28245) | human gut metagenome | biome: gut microbiome; material: fecal sample | place: Denmark | collected 2008
TTATAAAAATGAAGGCTCTGGTCATTGCGACTGGAGTCTTTCTTTTCCTACAATGTGATAAAACAATCATATGGCAACCCTGACATTTCTTTGTTATGCTAACATTGGGATTTGACCATCCCTAATTTCCATGGACCACATTGGGGATCTGACCATCGAAAATAACCGGAAAGATAATAATCTCCACATAAAAGAACTCTAAAATTTATATAACATAAAATTCCTTACCCATACATAAAAGCATCCCAGCTATATGAATAATGTACATAGTCGGGATGTTTTTTATTGTGAATTATTACTCTGTCTATTAATTTCCTACAATAAGTTTACACTATCGAATATAGGTTTTCTCTTGACTGTTGATGGCAACTTCAGATGACAATACAAAGATCTTGCTGCCTGTCTCTGAGTTACCCTGTATACTGTCATTAATACGGTAGAGGAATCCCAGAGTATACACCTTCTCTGACAAGGTGTATACTCTGGGATTATGATTTTGAGACCATGATTATTATATCCTCGTACAAGGATGAGCGTTCGTCTTCGGAGAATGTCCTAGTTAAAAACGAATTCATTCAAGTGGAGTCGAAGCAAAATTAAATAATTTATCGTTTTACAGATTTCTGAGGTGAGTATTCACTATATTGTTTTTTGCCGTTTACATTTTTATAAGCACGTATTTTATACTTATACAGAGTACCTTTTTCCAATTTTTTGTCTGTGTAACTCGTAGAATTTACAGATGCAATTTTCTTCCAGCTGTTTCCTGAAGTCCGGTATATCTCGTATCCTGTTGTACCGGTAGTTTTTTTCCAGGTTAATTTTACATCTGTGCTGCCGGATTTTTTAACTGATTTAAGAACCGGCTTCCGGAGCTGGATTTTGAAATTCAGTTTTAAACTGCCGCTATAGGTACCTTTACCTTTGATTATTACAGTTGCAGTTCCGACATTGATATTATTCTTGTAGGTCAGAGTATAATCAATATCTTTAAAAAGGTATGTGCCACTTGCTGAGTCTACCAAGACATCTACTGACAGCGTAATCGCTTTTCCGGTATATGTATAAGTACTGTCTTTCATCCGGGCAGCACATTTTGAGATTGAGGCAGACTGTGGTTTTAATGTAAATGATACGGAATCTTTCTCTGCCCAGGTATCGTAAAGATTAAAGACTAAATAATAAACAGTGTTTGGTTTTAAGGAGCAGGCTTTTTCGTTCTGAACATATCCGAAATAGCCATTCCAGTCGAGGATGCCATTGCGTTCTGTATAAATAGAAATTCCTGCCCGTTGGGAGTTATATTGCTGAAAATCTCCGGATACAACATATCTTGTTGATTTTCCGGTTTTAATGCGTGCGCAGACTTCACGCCTGCCGACAGATAAGGATTTTGTACCGCTATTGTTGATCGTAGGCATTGCGGAAGATTTTTTGACAGATACATTTTTGATCACTGTTTCTTTATCAGAGCCCTGAATTCCGATGTGTACATCATAGGTACCTGCATCAGGGTATTCACTTTTTCCATTATAGATAACGTAGCGTTCCACGCTCATACCGCAATTGATATTGCTAAGAACTTTACTTTATCATACGGTGAAAATCTTAACATTGGTGAATTTCAGGACAGCCCCTTATATTTTTTTATTTCGTATTCTTTTGAATATTTCATACTGACGTTCCAATTCCATTTTTTCATCTGTAAACAGGCCTTTTGCTTCCAATATTCGCTCAATAGCCTGAGATGGATCCATTGTATGATATGGCAAAAACAGCCCTTTCAGTTCCTTTGGCTTTACGATCTTATAGACTTGCATGGAAGTTAATTCGTAGGTTATTACAAAATACCTGTAAATATATCCAATCCAATACATTTCGTTACGGGTATATTTCACAGAACCATAATTAGAAAACCCATATTCTTCATTAACCAGCTGCAGGATATCCTCTGCCTGGATATTACTTTCCAGTACTGATCCATCATCAAGCCTTTTAGCTATTCGACTCCTCATAAATCGCCTGATAAAAATCTCTGAACTTGACTCCATTTTATCAATTGACTTTTCAAATGCTGTTGCCTGAAGTTCACATAAAAGCACTCCATCCTTATTCATCCTTTTCATATATTGGTCACCCCTTTATGACAGAATCTCATCAATATATCTTCCTTGCCCTCTATATTGCCTTTTAGCTAATTTAACTTTGTCATCACCCAGTTTTGACTCTTCAAGTCTTATATTTTTATAGTATTCCCTTTCATTATTTGATATATAGCATCGTTCTGTTAATTTTATCTGGGATACAGCCTTTTCAGTCAGAAAAATATACTGCATCCCAAGATTTGTGGCAGCAAGACAATGTTTACACTGTTCATCTGTAAGGTCTCCGGCAATAAATGAATTAATGATTTGAAACATACGGTTATCTGCAATTGGAGCAATTATGTAATCACAATTCCGTGACTGTTCTATAAGTGCCTTTACTGCCGGATGATCCTTATACTCATCCAATGTTCCCCTATAGTAAGCAATCGTCATCATCCATTCCTGATTTACTTCATATCTCTTGCATATCAGATTTCTGTCATCAAATCTGATATAATATACGGAAGAATTGCCAAACCCTGAAACAAATGATATTGCCTGCTCATAACTTTCTCCTGTATAAAATCCCTGCCCAAAATCATTATTTTTTCTTCCCTTATGAATATCAATCTCTCCGTCAATTTCAGTTTTAGCGCCATGAAAAAGCAATTTTTCATTTGCACCTAAATCATCTCTCCAGAACATTTCCTTTAATTTGTTTATCTTTATGTTTTTATCAAATGCAAACGAATATACTGCTTCCAAAAGCCTTGCCGATGGTTCTGTTTTTTTCAGCTCGGTTCTTGAGATCGTCACCTGCTCTACTCCGATTTTTTCTGCAAGTTCACTTTGAGAAAATCCCAGAATCTCTCGTATAGACTTCAGATCCTCTGAAAAATTATATTCCATATTCATCACCTCAAACTTATTTATAGCATATTACTTAAATAAGTTCAATTAAAAATTTTATTTGCAACTGGTAATCCCTGTGTGTTAGGATAATTGGAATGCATGCATTCAACAGAACATCCATTGATAACAAGAAAGTATTCAGCCCATGGTCCAATCTTGAAACAGCTAAAGTGAAATAATCCAGTTGGGTAATTACTACAGATTCCTAAAAAGAAGGCTCCGGTCATTGCGACCGGAGTCTTTCTTTAGCGGCAATTTTGCACGCTAAATCGACATAATCTGTCATGGACGCTGTGAAAGTTGTGTGCTATATTGAGTATAAAGGAATGCTCCAGACAGCTGTTCCTGTCTGAATCGTTCAGTTAACACTAACATACACTTTTAGGAGGGAAAAAGAATGAAGAAAACAAGCAAAAAATTACTCTCTTTTTTACTGGCGTTTGGAATGATCCTTTCCATGTTTGCAGTGACCTCTGCTACAAGTTGGGCGGCAGATGAACATGTTCCTGCATCGGCAACCTTAGTTGCCTATCCGAAGCCGGCAACAGAATCCCTGGCTTCCTTATCGTCCAAAGTTTCCGGACTAAAATCAAGTAATAAGGCAGTTGTCACTGTCAAACTGTCAAAATCCACCTACGGCATTTCACAAACATACTATACGATTCTGGCAGTCCCAAAGAAAGCCGGTACAGCCACTGTTTCTTTTAAATGTCAGGGTAAAACATATAAAATAAAGGTAACTGTTAAAAAATATGTAAATCCTGTTAAATCAGTAAAGATCGGCGCAACTACTGTTCCGGGTTCCAGATTTAAATCTTCTTCTGAAACAGGTCTCAGTTATGCAAAGTTTGCCGGAAAGAAAGTAAAAACAACTGTTACTCTTGCAAAAGGATGGAAACTTGACAAACTTTACATATATAGTGGAAATAATCCTGCGAATGGCAGTATGAGACCAGCGATCGAATACCTGCAAAAAGGGTGGATGCGCAGTGAATCCGTGGCAAACGGAAGCAAGATCCCGGTAGCGGGAGGCAAAGGTTTCAGGATCATGTTTACTGCAGTTAATTCTAAAACCGGTATCAAAGAACGCATAACTATTGAACTTAGGTAAAGGGGAAAGAGGGCTTTGACAGATGAAAAAGAAATTATTAGTTTTATTACTGACTTCTTCCATGATTTTAATGAATTTTGCTCCTGCATATGGTGCAGGTGATTTTACTGACTCGGATAATGTAACAGCTATAGAAAATCCAGGTTCATCTGATGTTGATGCGATTCCTGACATGGGTAATGCGGTAAACGACGAGACGAGTTTTTCTCCTGAAGAATTCGATAACAGCGGAGAGTTCAATGACACTGAAGATGAGTTTACTTCGGAACAGACAGATGATGATTTCTTTTCGGATGAAAAGGAAATGCCTTCTGTTCAAGAGGGGGACACGTTGGTTGCAAATGCAGGTCAGGGAATAACAGCTGGTACTTCCACATATTCCTCAAAGTCTTCCTTTGGACGGAGAAAGGCTCTTTCCCAGCTTCAGGGTATGGGAATCAACAGCGGATCTTACAGCTGGAACTGGGCAAGTCCTGAATATACTTCTTACTATACAGATGAAACAGGAAATCTTCACATTGTTGCCTGGAAAGATCAGACTTTATATGATGCTGTCTGCAATTCCGATCTTAATGTTACCAATGTAACAACAGTAAAGCTTCCGCTTCCATTGTGGGGAGGGTTCTACGCTGCACCCGATGGGAATTTTTATGTTGCAGTAGGACAGAAAAATCTGAATGAAGACAACAGCATAACTGCTGTCCGGATCCTCAAATACAGCCGTGCCTGGAAACTGCTTGGTGCAACGGACATTGGCGGCGGATACACAAATATGTTTGAAGGAATCTACATTCCTTTTGATGCTGCTTCCCTGCGCATGACCCAGACTGGTTCTACCCTGATCGTCCATACAGGACGGGAAATGTATGGAATGGAAGGGATACACCATCAGAGTGATGTCACTTTTGTCATCAACACTCAGGATATGACGCTTATTAATTCAGATATGCCCTATTGCAGCCATTCCTTTAATCAGTTTGTTGTAAATGACGGTTCTCATGTATATTTTCTGGATCATGGGGATGCTTATTACAGAGGTCTGATCCTGTCCTCCTTCTCCGCATATTCCGGCGGATATATCGCTCAGGAGCGTGCGGTAAATATCTTTCCTTTTATGGGAGCTACAGGTGATAATTATACCGGATGCGAGGTAACCGGATTTTCTCTGGCAGGAAATAATCTGATCACAGTAGGCAAGTCTGTTCCCCATGGTTTTGCTGCAAATGGACAGACCGGATATGAGAATCTTAACAAAAATATCTTTATGATAATCACAGATAAGAACAGTATGGCTTCCGGATTTATCTGGCTCACTCAGTATTCACCATCAGGAGCAGAAATAACTCTGACAGAACCAAAGCTCATCCCGGCAGGAAATAATCAGTACGCAGTCCTTTTCTCAGAGGAAACCTCAGACCAGAGTATTCTGCATTATCTCCTTATGGATGCTTCCGGAAATGTAATATTATCCAAGTTATATAAGAATGTAACGATCCAGACGGATTCACAGCCGATCTTATGGGGACGTAATATTGTATGGGTATCCGGAAATTATGATAACGGCAACTATGACAGTTCCCGCACATACCTGTATGAAATCCCCGTAGTGACAACTCCACTTAACGGAATTGCTCTGAACCAGACAAATCTGACAATTGATGAAGGAAATACACAAAAACTCACACCTTCCTTTACACCATCTAACTCTGATGATATAAAAGATGTGGTCTGGACAAGCAGTAATCCTGGGGTTGCGTCTGTCTCAGAGGATGGAACCATTCAGGGGAATGGTTATGGTCAGGCAGTAATCACTGCTTCTGCCGGAGATTTTCAGACCCAGTGTCAGGTGACGGTAAAGGTATCTGAGAACAACACACCACTGACAAAACCTGTGCTGAAACTTTCCCAGAAAGCTGCGGATCAAATACATTTAACCTGGAAAAAGGTTCCGGGTGCCAAAGGATACCAGATTTACTGCAAGACAGATTCCCAGTCTTCTTATAAGCGGATCAAAACTCTGAAAACAGGAGCTGTCAGTTTCGATGCAGCTGTAGTACCGGGCGTAACCTATTCATTTAAAGTCCGTGCTTATGGAACCAACGCAAGTGGAAAAAACAAATATTCTAAATTTTCAGCGGTGAAATCAAGAAAAGCTGCTGTCCCGGCTCCATCTAAAGTTTCATGTAAAATGAGTAACGGTGGTACAGAGGTTTCCTGGACAAAAGTAGCCGGTGCTTCCGGATATGTAATTTACCGCAATGGTTCTGCAGCCAAAACAGTGAAGTCCTCTGTCTCAACCTGGAAAGACACAAAAGCTTATGATTCCCAGACAGGTATGTACTGGGTTTATAACTATTATGTAAAAGCTTTTAAGACAGTAAACGGTAAGCGAATATACAGTAAGCCCACAAAAACGATAAATCTTTACTCGTAAATTATAAAACTACAAAAAGCACTATCACTTTGGTAAATAAAGTATAAAACAGGGCAGTCTCATCGGCAAAATTTTTGCCGGGAGGCTGCCCTGAGTATTTGTCTTATTTCACTTCTACTAATTCAATCTTGAAGTTAAGTTCTTTTCCAGCCATTTCGTGGTTTGCATCAAATGTGATATTTTTCTCATCTTTAGCTGTTACTTTAACAGGGAATGGCTGACCGAACTGGTTTGACAGGTATACCTGCTGGCCAACTGTCAGGTCTTCGGAACCTGGAAGCTGGGCGATTTCCATAGTGAAGATAGCGTTTGGATCTGCCATACCGTATGCTTCTTCAGGCATAAGGTGAACATCAATGATCTGACCAACTTCCATGTCAGCTACAGCAGCATCAAACCCTCTGATCATCTGGCCTGCACCGCAGATGAATTCCAGCGGTTCGCCACGGTCGTAAGAAGAGTCAAACTGTGTTCCGTCATTGAAAGTTCCTCTGTAATGTGTGCGGCAGGTTTTTCCTACATTGCGTCCTGTAAGCTGTGGCTGTGATCCGCCACATCCACCGCATCCGCCACCGCAGCTGTCTCCACAGGAGTGTCCCTCCTCATGGCTACCACAGGAATGACCTTCTTCATGATGGTGATGGTCGCAGTTAGCTCCGGAAGACACTAATTCACCTTTTAAATAGCTTTCAACTGCCTGATCAGTATTTCCCTGGGCTCCGGCGCATAATTCGATTCCTGCCTCTGTGAGAGCTGTCTGAGCACCACCGCCGATGCCACCGCAGATCAGAACATTTACACCCTGCTCAGCAAGCAGACCTGCAAGTGCACCATGTCCTGTACCGTTAGAACCGATCACTTCACTGGAAACTACTTTGTTGTCTTCCACTTCATAAACTTTAAAAGACTCTGTTTTTCCAAAATGCTGAAAAATCTCTCCATTATCGTATGTTACTGCAATTTTCATTTGAAAAATCCTCCAAATTATTTTTTATACCCATTCAGTCCAGTATAAACTGTCTGCGACTCAAAAGCAAGGCTATTTGATCAGGTAGTTCTCAATTCCATTTGCAATTCCCCGTACCATTTTTTTCTGATAAGAACTCTGCTGCATGCGGCGGTCTTCGGAGGGATTGCTCATATATCCCATTTCGATAATCGTTGTCGGAACTTTGCTCCAGTTATTTCCGGTCATAGAGTCTGTTTCCCAGACGTATTCTTTTCTGCATCCTGTAGCTGACACATATGCATTGAGCACAGCCTCAGAGAGAGCTTTGTTTTTTCTGTACATAGATGAAATATAAGGACTGTTTCTGGTTGTACAGATAGTCAGTGCTCCACTGATAGAGGAATTATCACTTCCATTGGCATGGATACGGATATACGCATCCGCGTTTGCCTTATTTGCCACTTTTGCGCGGTCAATACAGCTGAGAGCTACTTTACTGTTGGTTCTGGTCATTACTACCTTAAAACCTCTTTTCTGAAGAAGGGTTCTTAGCTGAAGACCAATGCTCAGGTTGAGCTTATATTCCTCCACACCTGTAGCAACACCCTGGGTTCCGGAAGTATCTTTCTCCTTCAGCTGACTGGAACCAGGACCAAGAGGTTCATAACCACCGGCAACGACAGCTGAATGCCCCGGATCCAGTACAACAACAGGAGTCCAGACCCCTTTACTGTTGATCTTTCGTCCATTTACAGTCTGATTGATACGCATTCTTCCGGTCTGTTTGCCAAAATACCTGAAACGATTATGAATACGGTGCCACCCTGTAAGCATGGAACCGTCTGCGGCAAAACAGTAATAATACTTGCCGATTTTGTGCAGGTCTGTCAGCTTTTTGCCATTCTTATAATAGTATTTCTTTCCAGCAGAGGTTTTCCATCCGGTGAAAGTACTGCTGACGGATGCTGCCTGGACATCTGTAAAATCTACAGCAGGTAAAGCTGTGACCAGGAGAAGAATACACAAGAGCCAGATAAAACATGATTTTCTTTTCTTCATACATGATTTCCTTTCATATAGAGATATTTTAAGTGATGGTTCTATATGTTGATTATACCATAGGATTATCTGATAATGTGGTAAAAAGCACCTAAAAAGAAAGGCTCCGGTCGCAATGACCGGAGCCTTCTTTTTTAGGAATCTGTATTAATTACCCAAATGGATTATTTAACTTTAGCAGTTTCCAGATTTGACCACTTACTGAATACTTTGTTATCGTTTTCAGAAGCTGTTCTGTTCCAGGAATGTACTCCTGCATAATATGTTCCTGCAGGAACGTTCTTGAATACAGCTTTGCATACACCTGGTTTAACATTTAATTTTTTGTATGTTCCATACTGATATGGACGTGTCTCGCCGTGTTCTTTCTTGGAACCTTTTCCGAGAACTACGTCATATCCTGTAGAGTTAGCAGATTCTTTATATGTTACTGTGATTGTAGAACCTTTTGTCTTAACGCTGAGAATCTCTGGTGTATCCGGTGTGATTGCTGTTACAGAGAATGCATAGCTGTTAGACCATTCACCAAATACTTTCTTACCATTCTCATCACGTGTCCATGCATGGCAGTATGCATAGTAAGTTCCCTGTGGAACATATTTGAAGTTAGCTGTTGTCTGAACCTGATTCTTAACAACATCAAGACGTGCATCTTTATCAGACGGATCTTTAGATGCGGAAATCACATAATCATATCCAGATGCTCCTTCTACATCTCCTGAAAGGATCAAGGCTGCATTGTTTCCACTTACTTCCACGTTTGTAATGACCGGTGCACCAACTAACGGGTTCTCTTCCACGATATTGAATGTTACTGTCTTGCTTCCAGTGTATTCCTTGCTTCCTTCAACAGCTGTGATGGTAACAGTACCTTCTCCTACTTCTTTGTTCTCTCCATAGGATACTGTATAATCTGTTCCCTCTGTAAGCACTTTGTTTCCGCATACAACTCTGATTTCAGGTTTGATCTGCTCGCCTGTTACTGTCTCGTCTTTTAATCCTTCGATGACAGCGTCAGCAAGGTCTGCACGGTCATAATCTTTAATCTGGAAGGTTACTGTCTGTGTTCCCTTATAATCAACGCTTCCTTCTACAGCAGTAATGGTAACAGTACCTTCACCGATTGCTGTATTTTCACCATAAGTTACTGTGTAGTCTGTTCCCTCTGTAAGAATCTTCTTGCCATATACAACAGTAATCTCCGGTTTGATCTGTTCACCTGTTACATATACATCTTCTACGCCTTTGATTGTAGCATCTGCAAGATCGGAACGTGCAGCTACTTCATACTTAACTTCTTTTGTTCCTGTGTAGTTCTTTCCTTCACCTGTGATAGTCAGGACACCGTTTTCCATATCTGTGTAAGCTACGCTGTACTCATCTGCATCAAGGATTGTCTTTCCGTCTGCCACAGTTACTTCCGGTTTCTCGTTGGCTTTATAGGATTTCTTGTCAAGGGTTACTTTTACAGAGTCGGATGCGATATCCTTTGCATCGATTCCCCATTTAACTGTCTTGGAAGATGCTACATATCCGTTGATACCTTTTACTGTAACAAGTTTGGAGTTCTCTTTTGTTGCATTATAGGTTTCGTCTTTGTCGTATGTTAATACGTAATCTGTGCCTTCAGTTAATTCTTTACCGTCTACAGTAACCTTAACTGTTGGAGCTACTTTGTTTCCACCATCGTATACCGGGTTTGTTACGGATACAGCTGCGTTTTCTACGGATGCCTTTGTGATACGGTAATCTTCTTTAGCAACTACATCTGTGATAACAGTTCCATCCTCTGTAGTAAATGTTGTTCCATCAAGGTATTTACCAGTTTTGCTCTGCTTTGTAGTAAAGTTAGAACTTAATTTTACATAAATATGAGATGTCTTTCCATCTTTACCTGTCTTGTCTGGATTAACGTTATCAGCATATTCGATAGTATAATCTTTTCCGTTAACAAGAGTATAGCTCTTTCCGTTCAGGCTAATAGCTTTATTTTCATATTTTGCATCTTTAAATGTTTTAGCTGTTCCATCATATTTGAATCCCTCGAAAGCGGTAAAATTCAGGATATGACCATTCTCACCATATACGGTAAATATACCTTTTTTAACCTGAGCAGCTGTAAGCTCAACAGGATTGATTTTGAATGCAGCATCTGCAGATGCAGCTGTAAAATCATTTTTCCATTCATTCTTAGCATTAATTGTTACAGTTGCTGTACCAGCGTTGACATTATTTTTATATTCTTTTGGAAGTGGAGTTCCAAACAGGGAAGTTACATCTGCATCACCTAACATCAGTTTTAAAGTACCAACACCAAATGTAATTTCTTCGCCTGTGTAAGTTGCACTGTTTGCAACTTTTACATCATTGATATTAGCCGGATTAATTGTGAAATAGTTTCCATCATTTACGGAATCTTTTTCATAAATAGTCTTTGTATCGTTTTTGCAGTCTCTTACAGCTGTAACGATTACCTCAGCTTTACCTGCATGCTGACCATGTTTTACATCAAGGCGGTAATCTGTACCTTCTTTTAATACTGTTCCATCAGCAGCGGTTACTTTTACATTAGGAATAATTTTCTTTCCTGTAAATGTGTAGTCGCCAAGGATTTCTACTGTTGCATCTGCAATACTTGGATGTACAAGTTCAACATCTTCCTTAAATGTCTTTTTTCCACCAAGATAGTTAGGGTTTGTGATAGTTGTTGTTACTGTGATTATGTTATGGACATAATTTTTATTATTATTTTTATCAGCTTTACCCTTAAAGTCATATGTAACAGTCATATCATCAGAAGTCAGAGTGAAAGTTTTAGGAGTTGTAGCTTCATTCTTCTTAGTGTAAGGATCGTCTACCATTGCTTTGTTCTGAGCAGTTACTGTCAGACCGATTTCTTTTGCATAATCAGCTGCATTAGTATACGCACTATTGAATACGACTTCTCTGTTTAATTTATGTGCCTTATAAGAAGCAGGTTTTACTTCATAGGTCAATTTCAGGACGCTTCCTGCATAATCGCCTTTACCGATGATCTTAATCCAGTGTTTACCAACATTTGTTGTCTGGTCGCATTCAACATCATAAAGGTCAGCTGTTAAACGACGGTTATCAGCGTATGCATAATCGCGAACATATATGTCGTCTTTGGAAATATTGTAAGCTTCACCAGTGTATTCAATACCCTTAGCTAGAACAGCTGTAAATTCTCGGTAAGGTTCTCTGGTTGCAGCTGTTGTACCTGTTACTGCATCTTCAAAGTATACTTTACACTTTCTAAGGCTGGAGTTTGGTGTTGCTGCTTCCTGTTTTAAGGATTTTACAATATTCTTTGTTGTAGTTGTAGGAGTCACTGTAATATAATAGATTCCATTTTCCTTGGAAACTTTATTTACAATCTCTCCGTATAAACCAGATAATTCTTTGTGATTAGCATCATACAGTTTTAATTCTGTACCAAAAGCAAAAGATTTACCTTTGCTGATCATATCATCCATTTCACCTTTTGTGAAATCACCCTGAAGTTCTATAGTACACTTGCTGAGATCTCTCTGTACAATTTTAAAATTCTTTGTCAGAGTAAAAGGACCATAATGACTATAATTATCAATCAGTTCATTATTTTCAGTGGATTTTTTAGCAAGCCAGACATAAGCTGTAGCTGATCCCACGTCTTCACTAGCAGAGTCTACTTTGTCAACAAACTCAGAAAGATCATCACCTGTTTCTATATCCTTAAAAGAAATATCATTCTTATCTGGAATGATATAATCACCAGTATATTCATATTCTGCTGTTTTGGTAGTAATACTCAGCTCCTCTTTTTTATTTGCCTTATCAAGATCTCTCTGATTGATAGCAAAAGCATCCTTTTTGAAAAATGATCCTTTATAACCAGGCGCAGTTACTTTTGCTTCTACAGTTACTTTTGTATTATTTACACGATTATCAGCGCTCGTAAGATCATTTTCGCCTGTTGCATCATCTGTACGAACATAATCCCATGCAAAATCATTGATACCTAATTCATCTTTCTCGCCATTCGGTGCCACATGCTGATAAATATAAAGATTTGGTCCCAGAGTTGGAGTAGGTTTCTGTTCTTTGTTATTGTAGTAGCAAGATTCAAAGTATACTTTATCAGCAGCATAATTATTTCTTAATTCATCTGTAAGGTCAACTTCCTGTGCAGCGCCGAAATCATATGTTTTGCTAAAGTTGATGGCACCATTCACATAAATATTTACAACTAATCCAAAATGTCCGCCTTCAATGCATTGTGCCTTTGTTGGCTTTGGAGCTTTTTGGTTGATATCTGCAATTGCACCAGCTAAATCTTCTTCATTTGTAGCTGTTACAGTCTTAGAACTTCCAACCTGATTTCCTTTATATGTCCAGTATGCATTAATGGTTCCTTCAACTGGATTTTTATTATCTGTATATACAATACTGTGAACGTCAAGTTTAATTCGATTTCCCCATTCGCCAACTACGGTTTTAGCTAATATACTGTCATCATATACAGTAGATGAAGCTGTTGCAACAGCCTCTGTTCCGTCTTCTACAACTGGTGCTTCTGCAGTTGTTGCTGCATCATCAGTAAATTCATCTGTTGCTTCTGCAACAGGTGCTTCTGCTTCAGATGCTACACTTATATCAGTACCATCGCTGAACTCAGCAGCCCATACCGGCACATTAGAAGTGGCAAGCATTGCAACAACAAGTGACATACTTAATGTCTTTTTTGCCATGCCCTTCTTTGTGTTTTTAATCTTTGTCATGATTATAGTTCCCCTTTGGGTGGTGGACAGGTTGATTTTTGATTAAAAAGCACATTCTCTGATTAGAAATTCGTGCACTACCCTGAAAAAATGGTTATTTATAACTGCCTTTTTTATGCATCAGAGCAGTATTTTTGTAGTTATATGCTCTTTTACAACCGACAGAATGAGAAAAAAGAACAGATCAAACAATCCGACTCTGTACTTTTCAGATTTTTAATAATTTTTATAGTTCCTTTCGTGGAAACAAGGTAATAATTATGCTATATTGATAACAGAAATAAATCAACGGGAGGTGCTGGATACGGCGGAAAAAAATAAGATCAAACCGGATACCATACTGAAGAACTTCTGGAGAGACAACAGACATTTTGCGGATCTGTTCAATGCAGTATTTTTTAACGGGGAACAGGTGCTGAAGCCGCAGGATCTTACAGAAGCAGATACGGATGTTTCCTCCATGCTGAAATTTAATGGTCATGCGGAAACAGTACAGAAGATCCTGGATGTTGTAAAGAAAACGGCATATGGTGTGGACTTTGTTCTCTGGGGACTGGAAAATCAGGCAAAGATCCACTATGCGATGCCGCTGCGCCATATGGTCGGAGATGCGTTTTCTTACATGAAAGAATATGATGAGATTGCAGCAGTAAATAAGAAAAACGGGGATTTCCATTCAGCGGATGAATTCCTGTCAGGTTTTAAGAAAACCGACCGGCTGCATCCGGTGATCAGTCTGTGTGTATACTATGGAGAAAGTGAATGGGATGGTCCGTTTTCCCTGAAGGATATGCTAGAGATTCCCGAAAAGATAAAACCACTGGTATCTGATTACCGTATGAACCTGGTACAGGTAAGATCAAGTGGAGAACTATGTTTCAGCGATCCGGACGTAAATATGGTGTTTGACGTGAGCCGCTTGATCTATGCCAGGGATTATACGAAGATCAAAGAAGTCTACAGTGACCATGATATCCCGGCAGATCTGGGCGTTGTGATAGGTGCTATTACAGAATCACAGAAGCTGATCAATCATGCTTTGGAATTGGAGCAGAGAGGAGGGCAGATCAATATGTGTAATGCATTGGAAGAGTTAAGGCAGGAAGGTGTCGAAGAAGGTCGACAGGAAGGCAGATGGGAAGGTATCCTTGAAGGCATTCGTGCGACTGTAAGGACCTGCAGGAATTTTAATATCAGTGAAGCAGATACAGTCAGAAATATCATGAATGAATTTTCCCTGTCGCAGGAAGAGGCTGTCAATTATGTAAAAAAATACTGGTAAATGGAAAACTCTATCAGGAAGAGCCTTAACAATGCGTAAAAAGTTTTCAGCCATATCAGAGAGATATGGCTGAAGATGTTTTTTCTTCGTTTCCGAAGATGTGAAAGCGAGAAGAACTACCGGCCGGAGTCTGCTTTTGCCTGTTGTATCTGCCACGTTCTATATGCAAAATACCGCATATAAAGGCACGATTCGATAAGCTTCTTTTTGCCTGAAGTCTTCGGCAGAGATTAAATACATTTGCGTGGGTGCAGGAGAGAGAGAAGATTTATTCAGCTGCATAAGGTTCCTGCATTTCTGATGTGGGGTGGTGCGGTAGTCTATGGCAATAAAATGACTGTTTTTGGACAGTAAAAAGGGAACTTCCGCCTGGTTGCCGCTGGACCAGTAGGAGAGGGTATAGCCATTCCGGATAAAGTGCTGTGCCAGAAAGGTTTCGATACAGGCTGTACCGGCGGTGGTTTCTTCTCCTGACAGAAGCTGGAAGGCAGGGATTTTCAGTATGCATGAGCATAATCCGGTGTCAACAGGATACAGATGTAAGGAGGTTTCCGAAGGTCTGCTGCAGACAGCTGTCTGGCAGGGAATGGCAAGTCCGGCGCTGATCAGCCACTGCAGGGGTTCATGATAGACTTTAGCAGTAGCACCTTTTGCAATGCGGGTGTACTGGAATTTA
>ULYK01040806.1_pt1 | contig 15159 bp, 10 predicted proteins | sample 1962061 | NCBI WGS metagenome assembly ULYK01 (sample SAMEA4835860, study PRJEB28245) | human gut metagenome | biome: gut microbiome; material: fecal sample | place: Denmark | collected 2008
TAACGATTACATGACTGGCACCTGCACTAAGATATTCCCCTGCATTTTCCGGGTTCACTCCTCCACCGATCTGTAATCCTCCCGGATAAGTATGTAATGCAAGAATCGCCTGTTCTTTTGTTGATTCATAGTATGGGGAGTCATGACCATTTAACAGAATTACATGTCCTCCTTTTATCCCTGCCTTTTTATATAATTCTGCATAGAAAGATGCATCCTGCTCAGATACAAAATTCTCACTTGCCTGATCCTGTACGTCCGTAAGGCTCCCGCCTACAATCTGCTTTACTTTTCCATTATGTATATCAATACATGGGCGAAATTTCATGAAATCCGTACCTCCATATCCGTTATATGTACTCTCAGAATCTTTTTGTACTTATAGCAAGCCTCTTAAATTAATGCATTTGAGACAGTTCAGCAGAGTGCGAAAGACAAGGAAGATATCTGCAGGCGTGCTGACGCAGGATTTCAGTTACTGTTCACTCCGTTCACAGTAACGGATTTCACGCTCTGATGAGCTGAATCAATATGCATTATTTACAATGATTGCTATAGTTAGATGCAAAAACAAATGCAATAAAAACTTCGGGAGTACACTATTTAAATTTTACCAATTTAACACGATAATACCATAAATTATTCCTGATGTCTATCTTCCTTCTGCCGCATTACCAACAGCATCCCCCACATCTTCTACAGCATTACCTACCCCTTCGCCCAGATCTTTGACGCTGTTTCCCAATTCTCCGGATACTGTGCCGTCACCGTTGTTATTTTCATCAATTCTGGTATTATCTGCAGTGTTATCTGTTGCATTGCTATTCTGTTTTGTCTCATTTTCTGCAGCTTCATCCTCTGCGGCATTTCCATTGTCTGTGACGGTTCCACCATTATTTACATTATTATCTGCCGCATTGTTTCCCGATGTGCTATTTCCATTTGTATTGTTTTCTCCTACGTTATTTTCCATGTTATCATCGTTTGCAGCATTATTATCCGTCATATTTTCTTCGTTTGTGTCTGCCTCATCAGCTGCTTTATTTGCATTTCCACATGCCGTGAACATGCACAGTGACATAATAAGTGCTGTACCTGTCAGAATCTTTTTTACCTTTATTCCCATATTCATCTCCTGTTCCCGGAAAGCATTCTGCCGGTCCATACAGCAGAACCTCTCCGTCTTTTCATGTTTTTATATTATGTTTTTAATATGTACCAAAAACTCAATACTATTCTGGAAAAAATTTACTTTTCATGCTATGATTTAAATAACACAAAACAGATTACTCCGTACATATATACTCCCACAATCTAGCGTACCGACAAGTTGATTTTTCAAACAATCTTGTCGTCACACTAACACATTGCTATAGCAGGATTTCACTCATTAATGAGATGGATTGACTGCAGTATTTTACGGAATATCTATAACTCATATTTACAGGAGGTTATCATGAAAAGAAAAAGGAACCATTCACTTCGCAGCTCTGTTTTCATATTTCTGGCTGCACTTTTCCTGCTGTTTACCTGCAGTGTTTCTACTATCTATGCATCCACACTTCAGAAACCTGATATCGCAGCATCGGGAAAATTTGTAAAAGACGGCGATTACTGGATTTATCGCTATGATGATAAAACCATCGCCAAAAATGTATTTCTGAAAATTAACAAAAAAACCTATTATTTTAACAAACTCGGACACCGCTGGTGCAGCTGGCATACGATCAAAGGCAAAAATTATTATTTCGGAACCAGATCTCAGGGATATCTGATAAAGAATTCTCTTATCAAATATAAAGGAAATTATTACTATGTCGGTAAAGACGGTGCCATGGTTACCGGATGGTACACTGACAAATCCGGAAAGAAATACTATTTTGGCAAAGACGGAAAAGCAGTTACAGGAAAACACAAGATCAAGGGAACTTACTATTACTTTAACCAGAATGGTACTGTCACCCACACCGGATTAAATTATTCCCTTTCCTCTGACTGTGCACTTCTCATGAATGCAGATACCGGTCAGATTATTTATGGCAAAAATGAAAATGTTGCTCATGCCAACGCCAGCACAACCAAGATTATGACCTGTATCCTTGCACTTGAAAACTGCAAATTAAACGAAAAAGTAAAGTTCTCCCCTTACGCAGCATCTATTGAACCCAGCAAGCTTTATGCAAATGCAGGAGAAATATTTTATCTGAAAGATCTGCTTTATTCCCTGATGCTTCCCTCCCACAACGACACCGCAGTTGCCATTGCCGAACACGTCAGCGGTTCCACTGCAAAGTTTGTTAAATTAATGAATAAAAAAGCAGCAGAGATCGGATGTACGAATACACATTTCGCAACCCCAAATGGTCTGGATGCAGGGTATAACCATTACACAACAGCTTCTGACCTGGCAAAAATTGCCCAGTATGCGATCAAAAAGCGTATGTTCCGCAAACTGGTGAGCACCAGCTATTATTCTTTCTCTAATCTCAATACCGGCAGAAGCTATTCTATCGGCACCACCAACGCCCTGCTCGGCAATGTTCCGGGAGTTCAGGGTATGAAAACAGGCTATACCAACAAAGCAGGCTATTGTTTTGTCGGACTTTCTTATTCCGCAAGGGGAAACACCTATATTTCCGTTGTCCTGGGTGCAGATTCATCTTCTGCCCGCTGGCAGGATTCCAGAACATTGCTGACTTACGCATATAATCATTGATCAGAATTATTATAGCAGCATACAGGCCAATATTACAAAAAAGGAAAGTGTTCTGAAACATCAGATACACTTTCCTTTTATATATTTTATTTCACTGCTATGAAGATACTGAAAATTACCAGTTATCAATTTTTACTGCATTCCTGATTATTTTGCACTGATAACATCGCTCATATCATATCTTCCTGCCGGTTTGCCTGCAAGGAATTTCGCAGCTTCAACAGCACCCTTTCCAAATACAGCTTTGGAATATGCAGTATGCTTAAATTCAATCACTTCATCCGGACCTGCGAAGATCACTTCGTGTTCTCCTACGATTGTTCCACCGCGAACTGCTGAGATACCGATTTCCTTATCATCCCGCATCTCACGTCTCTGGCTGCGGTCATAGATATAATGATACTGGTTATCCATTGCCTCATTAATGCTGTCAGCCAGTGCAAGTGCTGTTCCGCTTGGTGCATCCAGTTTCAGTCTGTGATGCTTCTCAACAATCTCCATGTCAAATCCTGCTGTTGCCAGAACCTTTGCCGCATCCTGAAGCAGTTTCATCAGAGTATTGATTCCAAGAGACATATTTGCAGATTTCAGAACTGCGACATTCTTAGATGTCTCTTCCACCTTTGCGAGCTGCTCCTCGCTTAAACCGGTTGTACATAATACAACCGGGAGTTTGCGTTTCTCACAGTAAGCAAGAAGTGCATCTGTTGCTTTTGCAGAAGAGAAGTCGATAAGGGCATCTGCCTCTACCTGACATTCTTCCATATTTGTATATACAGGGTAGCTGTTCTTTCCCTGATCTGCCACATCGATACCTGCTACGATCTCAGCATCCGGATCCTTCTCCACAAGTCCGGAGATTACCTGACCCATGTGACCGTTACAGCCATGCATAATAATCTTTACCATTTGTCTATTCCTCTCAATTCCAGTATATCGGCAAGTTGATTTTCCGAACAATCCTGCGGTTATATTTATGCAAGTTTAATTCCGAAATTCTTCAGTTCTTCAGCAAGTTTTGCCTTGTTTGCATCTTCCATCTCGGATAATGGCATACGAAGTGGTCCCACTTCTTTACCCATCAGATTCAGAGCTGCTTTCACCGGAATCGGGTTTACTTCACTGAACAGTGCATGAATTAACGGGATTGCCTTTAACTGGATTTCTGCTGCACCCTTTGTATCTCCTTCAAGGAATTTCATAACCATATCATGTGTTTCCTTAGGAGCTACATTAGAAAGTACGGAAATTACTCCAAGTCCGCCAAGTGAAAGGATCGGAAGTACCTGATCATCATTTCCGGAGTAGAGTTCAATGCAGCCATCAGCCATGGACATCATGGTTGCAATCTGTGAAAGATCTCCGCTTGCTGCTTTGATACCAACAATATTCTTAACATTTTTAGCCAGAGCTACTGCTGTTGCAGGCTGGATGTTACATCCTGTACGGCTCGGAACATTGTACATAATGATCGGTGTTTCCGGAACTGCCTCTGCAATAGCTGTATAATGAGCGATCAGTCCTTTCTGAGTCGCCTTGTTATAATATGGAGTCACAATAAGAAGTGCATCTGCACCGTAAGAAGCAGCCTCCTTTGACATCATAATTGCAGTTTCCGTACAGTTGGAACCTGTACCTGCGATAACCGGAACACGTTTGTTTACCTTGTCGATTGCAAACTTAATTGTCTTAAGATGCTCTCCATGCGTCATCGTTGATGATTCTCCTGTTGTTCCGCAGATAATGATCGCATCTGTACTGTTTGCAATCTGATACTCCAGAAGTTCCTCCAGTTTATCATAATTAACCTTGCCATCTTCATACATAGGGGTTACGATTGCAACACCTGCACCTTTAAAAATTGCCATTTGCCTTCCTCCTTTATTCTTCTGTAATTTCCATACAGATTACTGCCCATTCATAAACAATAATCAGGTTTTATACACCTTATACTTATACAATCTCTGTTGTCAGTGTAGTTATGCTGTCTGCATATTTACGCAGGCTGTCCGGTAACGTCCGTCCCGTAAGCAAAATATGCATACTCTCGTCCTTCATCTTCAGGATATCACCGATTGCCTCTGCAGTAGTGATCCCATAATCCGGAAGTGCAAGAATCTCATCCAGGAGCAGAAAATCGCATTCCTGCGTTGCGATCACTTTGCGCGCAAAATTCAAAGCATTGAGAATATTGGTTTTCTCCTCTGCCTTCTCCTGCTCATTCAGCTCCTCATATCCTTCATCATGCTTCTCAAAACGGAATATCTTAATATCCAGATTATCCAATTCCTCCAGAAAATCCAGTTCCCTGCGCTCTCTTCCTTTCAGAAACTGAATAATAATGACGCTTTTACCCTGTGCGGAAGCTCTCAGACACTGACCGATCGCCAGAGTTGTCTTTCCCTTTCCCCCGCCACAGTAAACCTCTGTAAATTCTTTTTCCATAACAAACAATTCCTCTTATCGTTATTGAAATTGTACCTTCTTCTCTGTGTCATTACAGACATGATAAACAGCAGTCTGTTTTCGACTTTTGCGATGAGCTTCCGGCATATTCACGCCGGAATGCTTCGTGGAACAGCAGGCTGCCATAGTTATCTGAATACGCTTATATTACCGCAGTTTATGAAGAATTGCAAGTGTTACTGTTTACAGTAATCGTTACCGTTCACAGTAACGTGGCCAAAATTCATTCCAAATTGCCTGCGGCAATGGAATTATTCCATATATTCCAGCTTGCTTACAGATACTTCATACGCAACTCTCTTCTCTGTTTCATTTTCCCCGATCCGTTTCATATATTCTCTGCTCTGGATACGTCCCCAGATCAGGACATGACCGCCAACCTCAAACGCAGATGCATAGCGGGCATTTCTGCCCCAGCAGATGCATGGTATGTAATCTGATTTTCCATACGGACGATTTACTGCCAACAGCACATCCGCAATTTCTCTTCCAAGAGGAGTTTTACGGTACACCGGAGGCTTACAGATATATCCGTCCAGAAAAATCTGATTTACCGGAACTGTTTCATCCTCTTCTTCCACAAACTTCAGTTCTCTGCTGAATACTGAAAGCACGAGACGGTTGTGCTTCTCCTCATGGCGGTTATATGAGCGGAACTGTCCATGGATTTCCACATATTCTCCGATATAATCCTGCGTTACATCCACCAGCCGTTCAGAAACCATCACCGGAATCCTGTCTTCCGAATCACTGAGCCTTTTGACCAGCAGCTCAGTCATATAGAAGCCTTCTCCAAAGACCTGATGACTGAATGTAAAGCCTGCTGCAATTTTGCCCATCATAGATACCTGATTGTTTTCAATAATTTTATCTGCCATAATGTGGTTCTCCTTCCCTGTAGAGCACCTGTGTCAGAATCCCTGCCTGCAGTACGGACCGTAAATCGTCTCTGCTTTTTCAGCGATCCCGCATATGCTCCTCTGTACCTTGTATTGTTCTTTATAAGGTTATGTACAGGCATTCTCATTTAGAACCAGAATCTGCAAAAATAAAAAAAATTATTTTAACACCTTGTAATCTGGCGAAAATGTGGTAAACTGAAAATTCGGGTAACTTATTGAAAAAAACACATAATAATAGGAACAAATTCATCTGCAAGATTATATCGTGCTTGAAAAATGCTTTTGCAGCAAAATAATCCTGCTGATAACACATGAATATTAACAATTCCGGTAACTGTTCAGCCAGTGTGCCGAACAGTTACCCATTCAAAGCTTAAAGAGGAAAGGAAAATCATTTTATGAGAACAAAACGTGAAGATGTCCGTAACGTAGCCATTATCGCACACGTTGACCATGGTAAAACTACTCTGGTTGACCAGCTTCTGAAACAGAGCGGTGTATTCCGTGAGAATCAGGAAGTTCAGGAACGTGTCATGGACTCTAATGATATCGAACGTGAACGTGGTATCACTATTTTATCCAAGAACACAGCTGTTCATTACAAAAATACAAAAATCAACATCATTGACACACCAGGACATGCTGATTTCGGCGGCGAGGTAGAACGTGTACTTAAGATGGTAGACGGTGTTATTCTTCTCGTTGATGCTTTCGAAGGTGCTATGCCTCAGACTAAATTCGTTCTTAAGAAAGCCCTTGAACTTGATCTCCATGTAATCGTATGTATCAACAAGATTGACCGTCCGGAAGCTCGTCCTGACGAAGTTGTAGATGAAGTTCTGGAACTTCTTATGGATCTTGGTGCTTCTGACGAGCAGCTTGACTGCCCGTTCCTGTATGCTTCTGCAAAAGCAGGACATGCTGTGATCGACTTAAACGACACTCCTAAGGATATGGCTCCGTTATTTGAAGCAATCCTGAAATATATCCCGGCTCCGGAAGGAGATCCGGAGGCAGATACTCAGGTTCTGATCAGCACGATTGATTACAATGAATACGTTGGACGTATCGGTGTTGGTAAAGTTGAAAACGGTACAATCGCTGTTAACCAGGAACTGACTCTGTTAAACCATCATGATCTGGACAAACGTAAGAAAGTTAAGATCAGCAAGCTCTACGAGTTTGACGGTCTGAACAAAGTTGAAGTAAAAGAGGCCACTATCGGTGCTATCGTTGCTATTTCCGGTATCGCAGATATCCATATCGGTGATACTCTCTGCGCAGGAGATAATCCGGAAGCTATTCCTTTCCAGAAGATTTCCGAGCCTACTATTGCCATGAACTTCATCGTAAATGACAGTCCGCTGGCCGGTCAGGAAGGTAAATACATTACCTCCCGTCATCTTCGTGACCGTCTCTACCGTGAGCTCAACACAGATGTCAGCCTTCGTGTAGAAGACACTGATACAACTGAGGCATTTAAAGTTTCCGGACGTGGAGAACTTCATCTGTCTGTCCTGATTGAAAACATGAGACGTGAAGGTTATGAATTCGCAGTAAGTAAACCGGAAGTTCTGTATAAAACAGACGAGCGTGGCAAGAAGCTTGAGCCTATGGAAATTGCTTATGTAGATGTTCCGGAAGAATTTTCCGGTACTGTAATCCAGAAGCTGAGCGAACGTAAAGGTGAACTGCAGGGTATGAGTACTGCCAGTGACGGTACTGTCCGTCTGGAATTCCACATTCCTTCCCGTGGACTGATCGGATTCCGCGGTGAGTTCCTTACTTCCACCAAGGGTACCGGCATTATCAATACCATGTTTGACGGATATGCTCCTTACAAGGGAGATTTCCAGTACAGAAAACAGGGATCTCTGATCGCTTTCGAGGCTGGCGAAGCTGTTACTTATGGTCTGTTCGCAGCCCAGGAGCGTGGTACTCTGTTTATCGGACCTGGTGCAAAGGTTTACAGCGGTATGGTTATCGGACAGAATGGTAAAGCCGAAGATATCGAGCTGAACGTATGCAAGACAAAACATCTGACTAACACACGTTCTTCTTCCGCTGATGATGCACTGAAATTAACTCCACCAAGAGTTCTCAGTCTGGAACAGGCCATCGATTTCATCGACCAGGATGAACTCCTTGAGGTTACACCGGAATCTCTCCGTATCCGTAAGAGACTGCTGGATTCCAGAGAACGTAAGAGAGCCGCTTTCAGAAAAGCCTGAAACAAATAGAAATTTAAGAAAAATTAAGCCTCGCAGATTTTGCGGGGCTTAATTTTTCTTAATCATTACTGTTCACTCCGTTCACAGTAACTCTTAATCTCCTGCAAACATACGGAAAAACATAAATCCTTCTACAAATTATATTGTTATATTTTCACGAAATTCCAAGTTAGTATTTGTTAACTTTTCCACATGCTTTGTAATTGATAAATAATTAACAAAGTCATATAATAGCATCATTGAGGTTGTTAATTTATTAACGTTATTTTTTTAACTTTCTCTCAGTTGCCAACAGAACATATATTGTTAAATTTTTCTCATATATTCTGATAATTGATATTTTATTCACATTATTTACGTGATTATGCACAATTTTCACCGTAATATTTCGTTATGCTCATATTAATGTTACTGTTGACCGAATAATCAGTTTATTTGTATAATAAAAACATAACAGGTCACGGTAAATACTTTTAACGAAAACACAAGCAGGAGGATTCCCAAATGGCAAAAAAAGAGAACACTATCCCAACCATCATCGACACCCCTGAAGCCCTTACTGCAAAGATTGCAGCCATGAAAGAGGCACAGAAGATTTTCGCAACATTTACCCAGGAGCAGGTAGATAAGATTTTTAAAGCTGCCGCTACTGCTGCTGACAAAGCACGTATCCCGCTTGCTAAAGATGCTGTTGAAGAAACAGGAATGGGTATTGTAGAAGATAAGGTTATCAAGAACCATTACGCAGCCGAATATGTATACAACGCATATAAGAATACCAGGACCTGCGGTGTGATTGAAGAAGATACTGCTTACGGTATTAAGAAAATAGCTGAGCCGATTGGTCTGATTGCTGCTGTTATTCCTACAACCAACCCAACATCTACTGCAATCTTCAAAACTCTGATCGCACTGAAAACACGTAATGCAATCATCATCAGTCCGCATCCCCGCGCAAAGAAATGTACCATTGAGGCAGCAAAGGTTGTTCTGGAGGCTGCTGTAGAAGCCGGTGCACCGGAGGGAATCATCGGATGGATTGATGTTCCAAGTCTTGATCTGACAAATCAGGTTATGCGTGAAGCAGACATCATCCTTGCCACAGGTGGTCCCGGAATGGTTAAGGCTGCCTATTCTTCCGGAAAACCTGCTTTAGGTGTAGGTCCCGGAAATACTCCTGTTATCATTGATGACAGTGCAGATATCCGCCTGGCAGTTAACTCCATCATCCATTCCAAGACCTTTGACAATGGTATGATCTGTGCTTCCGAACAGTCTGTAACTGTTCTTGAGAGCATTTATAAGAAAGTAAAAGAAGAATTCCTTTACAGAGGATGTTACTTCCTGAAACCGGATGAATTAGAGAAAGTAAGAAAAACTATCCTTATCAATGGCGCATTGAATGCAAAGATCGTAGGCCAGAAGGCTGCCACTATCGCTGAGATGGCCGGTGTTGCAGTTCCTCCTGAAACAAAGATTCTGATCGGTGAAGTTGAATCTGTAGACATCAGCGAAGAATTCGCACATGAGAAGCTTTCCCCTGTACTTGCCATGTACAAGGCCAAAACTTTTGACGAAGCGATTGCCAAAGCTGAACAGCTTGTAGCTGACGGCGGTTATGGACATACCTCCGCTCTCTACATTGACACAAGAGAAAAGGAAAAAATGGAAAAACACGCAGCAGCTATGAAGACCTGCCGTATCCTCATCAATACTCCATCTTCTCAGGGCGGTATCGGCGACCTTTACAACTTCAAACTTGTTCCGTCCCTGACTTTGGGCTGCGGTTCCTGGGGTGGCAACTCCGTATCTGAGAACGTAGGTGTAAAACATCTCATTAACATCAAGACCGTTGCTGAAAGGAGAGAAAATATGCTCTGGATTAGAACACCGGAAAAAGTTTATTTCAAAAAAGGCTGCCTGCCGGTTGCTCTGGATGAGCTTGGCACTGTTATGCACAAGAAACGCTGCTTTATCGTAACAGACTCTTTCCTTTATAAGAATGGATATACTAAAAAGATTGAAGATAAATTAGATCAGATGGGAATCGTACATACCTGCTTCTACGATGTAGAGCCAGATCCATCTCTCGCTTCTGCAAGAGCCGGTGCTGCTGCAATGAGAATGTTCGAGCCTGACTGCATTATCGCAATGGGCGGTGGTTCCGCAATGGATGCCGGCAAGATCATGTGGGTTCTCTATGAAAATCCGGACGCCAACTTTGATGATATGGCTATGGACTTTATGGATATCCGTAAGAGAATCTTCACATTCCCGCATATGGGTAAGAAAGCTTACTTTATAGCTATTCCAACATCTTCCGGTACAGGTTCCGAGGTAACACCTTTTGCTATCATTACTGATAAGACTACAGGTATCAAATGGCCTCTGGCTGATTATGAATTAATGCCTGACATGGCTATTGTTGATACAGATAATATGATGAGCGCACCTAAGGGACTGACCTGTGCTTCCGGTATCGACGTTATGACTCATGCACTTGAAGCCTATGCTTCCATGATGGCATCTGATTATACAGATGGTCTTGCATTAAATGCCATCAAACTGGTATTTAACTATCTGCCACGTGCATACAAAGATGGTTCTGATGTAGAAGCAAGACAGCATATGGCAAATGCTTCCTGCATGGCTGGTATGGCTTTCGCAAATGCTTTCCTTGGCGTAAACCACTCTCTTGCTCATAAGCTGGGAGCTTTTCATCATCTTCCACATGGTATTGCAAATGCTCTGGTTCTGCTTCATGTTCTGCGCTATAATGCAGCCGAAGTTCCGGCTAAGATGGGTACCTTCCCACAGTATCAGTATCCGCACACACTTGCACGTTACGCTGAGATTGGCCGTTCTGTAGGTCTGACAGGCAAGAACGACAGCGAAGTATTTGAGAAGCTTCTCCAGAAACTGCAGGAACTGATGGATACTATTGAGATCAAACATACGATCAAAGAATATGGCGTAGACGAGAAGTGCTTCCTTGAAACTCTGGACGAAATGACCGAACAGGCATTCAACGACCAGTGTACCGGTGCCAACCCGAGATATCCATTAATGTCTGAGCTGAAGGAAATCTATCTGAAAGCTTACTATGGTGAGGGAAATATTCCCGAATCCAGGAAGGCCAAAGAGAAAAAAGAAACGAAATAATATTTGCTGAAAATAAACCTTTTCCTTTAAAAATATAGTGTTTAAACCAATATAATAAGGGCTGTCAAAAAACGACAGCCCTTATTATATTATTTCTTACTGCGATATGCTTCTGCTTCCCAATGTGTGATAAAGTATGTAATATCATCTGTCATGTGAAGCGGGCCACCAAAGCTTTCTGCATATACTGCAAGCTTAATGGCATCTTTTACAAGAAGCTGTGCTTTTGCAGCTTTTCCCTTATCATCTTCCATAATAAAGGCGCCAACTCCCTGTACCAGGATCAATCTTGGCTCTTTGTCATTCTCTTTCATAAATGCGTCCAGCGCATCTTTTGCCTGATCAATATTTTCTACAAATAACGGATATGGTCCACAGTATACAATGTGATCCGGTGTAAACGGCTTCAGAAGCGGTGCAGCCGCTGCTTTATCTTTTACAAAATGATCAGCTTCTGCTGCAGGTACAACTTCTACTGCATGTCCCAGTAACCGGGAAAGCTTCTCTGCTGCCTGTTCTTTTTCAGATGTAACAGCATCACTGACATCAGCAGTTCTCTTTACCTGTTTCTCTAATTTACTGATCACGCCATCAAATAACACTCCTATTTCCTCTACAGTATTTGCTGCAACGAAAATTCCGTGATTCTGGAGCAGAAGAACCTGAACATCTTTTCCGGATTCTTCTTTATAAGCATTCATTTTCTCATAGCAGATACGCGCAAGTGTATAACCTGGTTTGCAGATATCGATCCAGAGTACATCTTTTCCAAGGATCTGTTCGCTGAGTTCCTTTGCGCCTTTTCCGCAGGTCAGTCCATTGACAAGTGTAGGATGAACATGCAGTACATAAGTATAGGCAAATAAGTTATGAAGCAGTGCTTCTACACTTGGACGTTTTGTTTTGTCAGCATCTGTTACTGCAGCCATAACATCTGCAAGATACAGTGATTCACGTTTGACATCATCTTCAGGATAATCTGTCTTCATGATTTCATTCAAACGTGTTCTGCTCATTTCCACAAATTCCTCTGCCTTGATTGTGGCAAGCTGTGTACCAGAGCCCTTTACATACAATGTGGTGTCGTCTTTTACAGAAGTATTACCACCGCCTGCAAGAACATAGGCAGGGTTGCTTCCATAAGTATTTGACATTTTTACTAGGGTTGAAAGATCCATAGTTAAAATTCCTCCCGTATTTATAATAGTTTTGCTGTTCCCCATTCCATTGTACACGATATCCTGCTTTTTTCCAAGTGTTATGGAGTAAACAGTAACGTTATAATAATCCCGCAAATAATCTCATAAACAGCTGTCCCAATCGCAGATATGCGCTGCGTCCGGTACTGTACTGTTCTGTGACTTCACGGCATTCATCCATGGTTGCTGCAAGATCATTTCGGATATCCAGAACTGCCTGGCAGTCTGCCATAAAGCAGCCGTTTTCAAAATGATGATACAGACTTCTGTAATCCAGATTTATGGTTCCGCAGGTTGCCATACAGTCATCTGCCACACTCATCTTTGCATGACAGAAACCAGGTGTCCATTCATAGATACGCACTCCATGTTTTACCAGTCCATGGTAAAAGGAACGTGTGATATTGTAGATCATCTTTTTATCCGGAATACCAGGTGTAATGATCCTTACATCTACCCCTCGCTTGGCTGCCAGACACAGAGCATGGGTCATTTCATCTGTGATGATCAGGTACGGTGTCATAAACCAGCAGTATTTTTCCGCTTTATTCACCATACTGATATACACCTCTTCGCCTACCTGTTCATGGTCCATAGGACTATCCGCATAAGGCTGGATAAAGCCTGTCTGCTTTGCCTGATAATCTGTCTGAACCAGAAATCCGGTAAAATCACTGTCATTTTTATCCTTATCACTGACAGCATTCCACATCTCCAGGAATGTTACTGTCAGGGAACGGACTGCCTCCCCCTCCAGACGGATACCTGTATCCTTCCACTGTCCATAAGGATGTGTGAAATTAAAATATTCGTTGGCAAGGTTGTAACCGCCGGTAAATCCCACTTTTCCATCGATCACTGTGATCTTGCGGTGATCCCGGTTATTCAGGAACACATTCAGACCCGGAGTAAAAGGGTTGAACACTCTGCAATGGATTCCCACATTTTCCATTTTCTTAATGAAGTCTGTATTGATAAACCCAATGGAACCCATGTCGTCATAAAATACTCTGACTTCTACGCCTGCCTTTACGCGGTCTTCCAGAACTCTCTGGATTCTATGCCAGGCCTGTGCATCCTCAATGGCATGATATTCCATAAAAATGAATTTCTCTGCCTTCGCCAGATCTGCCAGCTGAGCCTCCAGCCCTTTGACTGCCTCATCATAATAAATAACATCTGTATTCTGATAGACCGGATAGGAGGCATTTTTCTGTATATAATCAGAAATATTGCCTGCCTTCGGGATTTTTCTGCCAAGCGTTTCCCTGCACTCACTGTCATTGGGAAGCAACGGCAGAAGTTCCCTGTCGATCTGGTCATAACGCTCCCGCATTTTACGGGTACCGCCATTGAGACCAATCAGTAAGTACAATCCCACTCCCAAGATAGGGAATACAAGGATCAAAATAACCCAGGGCATTTTCATAGATGAAGTCTGATCTGACGCATACAGCTTAAGAACCAGTACACCTGCAAGAAGCCTTGTCATCAGATTGATAATCTCCGCATATTGATTCAGCTTTGTGATCATAGCAATGATAAAAGCTGCTTCCAGTAAAATACATACTGCGGAAAAGCATAATCGTTTTACACCATTTTTCGTTTTCGCCCTGCCTTCCAGGGTATCCTGTTTCATATTCTTTCTCTCTCCCTCTGTCATTGTACGTTAATATTCACTCTATTCCCAGAACACATATCAGACGGATAAAATCATCCGCTTTTTTACTTGCTTATAACCGCTCCGCAGTTTCAGTCAGGAAAGATTTTCTGCACATTTATTTGTGCCTATATACTCTGCTACTTTATCTGTTACTTTATTGCAGATTACCGTATAAGCTGCTCCCAGTACATTGGCACCTATACGAAGTGCTACTGCTTCCGGCATTCCGAAGATCCCTGCTGCAATAGATAAAGCTCCAAAAGTATTAAATGCAGTCTGCCACGGATATCCAGCTGAATATCCAACTCCGATTCCTCCAATCATTCCGATGTACGGATACATAGATTTAGGAAGTATCAAATACAGCACAATAAACAGCAGACATCCCACAACATTAAACATTCCTCTGCTCACAGATCTTGGGACACAGTCCTCTGTAAAAGGCAGGCATACAGACATACAGGCGATTCCTGCCCACATTGCTCTGGGAAGTCCCAGAAGATTCATAAACAGCATTGCGCTGGATACGATTAGTGTCAGTTTCACATACCATCTGCTTCTCGCTGACTTAAGATCAAATTCCCGGAACAGATCCAGGAAGGTTCTTCGATAGGCTCTGTTTCTCTGATTCTTATAGAATACGATCATACAGATCACCATTCCCACCAGCAGCCCGATCACACGGAAGGTGTATTCCTTTCCTGTCACATCATAGCCCAGAAGCAGCAGATATCCCAGCACAAAGGTGGAATGATTGTACATGATCACATTGTGACAGCCCAGTATCATCAGCAATAAAATACACACAGCATTCACTGCA
>ULYK01045088.1_pt1 | contig 14952 bp, 10 predicted proteins | sample 1962061 | NCBI WGS metagenome assembly ULYK01 (sample SAMEA4835860, study PRJEB28245) | human gut metagenome | biome: gut microbiome; material: fecal sample | place: Denmark | collected 2008
TCCGCTTTGCGCTGCCCGCCGACGGCCCCGGCGTGGAGCCGCAGCCTGAGATCCCGGTCAGGGTCGTTTACGAGGATGCCTTTGCCGTGGTGCTGGAAAAACCGCCCCATCTGGCGGTCCACCCCACCCTGAACTACCCCCGGGACACCCTGGCCAACGGCTATGCCGCCTGGGCGGCTGCCCACGGCGAAAGCCCGGTGTTCCGCCCGGTGAACCGGATCGATAAAGACACCAGCGGGCTGGTGCTGGCCGCAAAGAACGGCTATGCCGCGCCCCTGCTGGCCGAGGGCGTAGAGAAACTCTATTACGCCATCGTGGAGGGCGAACTGCCCCTTGGCCCCGGAGTCATCGATGCCCCCATTGGCCGAAGAGGGGACAGCATCATCGGGCGGTGCGTGACGCCCGAGGGCAAGCCCAGCCGCACTGAGTATACCATATTAAGGGCAGCGCAGGGCTTGAGCCTTGCCGCCTGTGTTCCCGTGACGGGCCGCACCCATCAGATCCGGGTGCACTTTGCATCCATCGGCCACCCGCTGGCCGGGGACGACCTTTACGGCGGGCACCGTGACCGCATTGCCCGGCAGGCGCTCCATTGTGCCCGGCAGAGTTTCCGGGTGCCGGCTTACACCGAGGTGCCCGGCGGCATCCGGCTGGAAACGTCGGTGGGGGAACACGCCCGCACCGTTGCAGTGGAGAGCCCACTGCCCGAGGATATGCGGGCATTGCTGGATGCTGAAATATGAAAATACGGTGAAACCTCTGTGAAAGCTCTGCCCAAATTTTGTGACAAGCCTTGTATCGGCCCGGGCAGAGTGTATAATTGATATGAATTTGTAACTTTCGACCCAAAACGTCAGGAAGGAGCAACCCCTTTTGATCGAAGAAAAAACAAAGGAGCCGCAGAGCCAGGCTCCTGCAGCGCCGGTAAAGGGCAGAGAAAAACTGCGAAGCTTCTGGGCAAAGGTCCAGATCTCCGGCCTGCTGCGGCGGCACCGTTTCCGCCGCAAAACGCAGCGGCACATGAATGATGTGGCCAAAAAGCTGCGGGCCAGTGCCGTGGTGCTGGCAGTTGGCGAGGCATTTTATGCACTGGGCTTTGCGGCAGAGTACATGGTGGTGCGCACAGGGCGCGGCATTGCTGCCGTGGCCCACAGACTGGCCCGCTGGTGCAGGAATGCCCGGCATACCATCATTGCAACAGCCTTTCCCGGTGCGGCGCAGATGTTCAAGGATCTGCTGGCACCGCTTTACCTGTTCTTCAAGGGCCTCGGCGCTGTGGCGGCCCACGCCAACGACGTGCGCCGGGAGCGGGGCTTTGGTGCTTCCGTAAAAGCGGCCGGGCGCTATTTTGTGGGCGGGCTCAAGCGCAACCTGAGCCTGCTGCCCCGGACAGCAATGTACATCCTGCCCCTGTGTATGCTGGCCGTGTTCGTCACGGTCTGGAACAGGACGATGGCCCAGCCCTATGCGCTGGCTGTGCAGGTGAACGGCCAGACCGTTGGCTATGTGGCCAATGAGGAAGTGTTCAACCTCGCAAAAGAGGATGTGATGCAGCGCATCAACTACGCCGGTTCGGACAAGACCGAGCTGACCATCGAGCCGACCTATACCATCTCCGTGACCCACAAGACCATGGACGAGAGCGAGACGGCGAACGCCATTCTGCAGAGCGCCAGTGACCAGATCAGTGAGGGCACCGCCCTGTATCTGGACGGGGAACTGACGGCAGTCAGCTCCGATGGTGACACCCTGCGCAGCTATCTGGAGAGCTTGCTGGCCCCCTACGAGGATCAGACGGACGAGAATATCAGCGTGGGCTTTAACAAAAATGTGACGCTGGAAGATGGAATCTACTTCAACGACAGCTTTGAGGATGACAATTCCATCGAGAATATGCTGACCGGCGTGCAGCAGCAGGAGAAGATCTATACGGTCAAGGCGGGCGATACCCTGTGGGCCATTGCCCAGAAGAACGACCTGACCTTCCGGGAGCTGTGTGCCCTGAATACGAATTTCAAGGGTGCTCCCCTGACCGAGAACTCCAATATTCAGGAGGGCGACCAGCTGATCGTGACCAAGCAGGAGGCTCTGCTGGAAGTCCGCATCACCAAGGTGGAGACGCGGGAGGAGGAGATCCCCTTCGGCACCGAGACCACCCAGTCCAACGAGTACACCAAGGGTACCACCAAGACCCTGCAGGAGGGCCAGAACGGCCTGCGCCGCGTCACCATGCAGAACGTCTACGATACCAATGGCGCGCTGCTGGAGCAGACCATCCTTTCCACCGAGACCATCCGGGAGCCGGTGAACAAAAAGGTGGTCGTTGGCACCAAGAAGGTCACGAAGTACGGTGCGGCGGCATACATCGGTGGCAGCGGTCAGTTCATCTGGCCTGTGCCGGGCTACCGCAACTGCTCACGCTGGTATAGCAGCGGCCATAAGGGCGTGGATATCTGTGCCTCTGCCGGTACGCCCATCTATGCATCGGCGGGCGGCACCGTGACCAAGGCGGGTTATAACAAGGCCGGTGCCGGTACGGGCTATGGTTATTCTGTGATCATCAGCCACTCCGGCGGCTATACCACGGTCTATGCCCACTGCCTGTCTCTGGCGGTCAGTGCGGGCCAGACCGTGCGGCAGGGCCAGCTCATCGGCTATGTGGGCAGCACGGGCCGCTCTTCCGGCAACCACTGCCACTTCGAGATCCGCCGCAATGGCTCGTACATCGCACCGCAGAGCGTGTTCTCCGGAAAGCGATAAATCAGAACAGAACCTCTCCGTCAATGCTTCGCATTGCCACCTTTCCTAATAGGAGAGGCAAGAGAGCGGAAGCATAAACTTGGCTCCCCTATCAGGCAACAACGACGACCGCCGCCAGTGGCGGATGAAGGGAGGCGTTGTTGGGGCAGCGGCCAGCAGGACACGAGTGCAATACTTTGCACGAAGTGGACGCTGGGAGCCGCGACTCGTATGCTGGCGTGAAGCGCCTGAGAGGTTTATTTTACAAACAAAAAAGGAGAATGATTATGGCAACACCCCACATCAGCGCTGAAAAAGGCGATTTCGCAAAGACCGTCCTGATGCCCGGCGATCCGCTGCGGGCGAAGTTCATTGCGGATACCTTCCTCAAGGATGTCCGCCAGGTCACCGGTGTCCGTGGAATGCTGGGCTTTACCGGCACCTATGAGGGCCGCCCCATCAGTGTGATGGGCAGCGGCATGGGAATGCCCTCCATCGGCATCTACTCCTACGAGCTGTACAAGTTCTACGATGTGGACAACATCATCCGCATCGGCTCTGCCGGCAGCTACACCGACAAGGCCAAGCTGTTCGATGTGGTGCTGGCTGCCGGTGCTGTGAGCGAGAGCAATTATGCCCGGGTCCAGAGCGGCTTTGAGGGAGACCTCACCCTGCCCAGCCAGACCCTGAACGACAAGCTGCGTGCTTCTGCCGCAAAGCAGGGCATCCCCCTGATTGAAGGCAACATCCATTCCTCCGATGTGTTCTATCGCCAGCCCTCCGATGAAAAGCCCACCTACTGGGAAAAGTTGCGGGATGAGCGCGGCTGCCTGTGTGTGGAGATGGAGAGCTTTGCCCTCTTCGCCAACGCTCAGGTCCTGGGCAAGAACGCCGCCTGCCTGCTGACCATCTCCGACAGCTTTGTCTCCCCGGAGATCACCACCGCCGAGCAGCGTCAGACCAGCTTCACCAACATGATGAAGGTCGCACTGGGCGCGGAGTACTGATTTGCATTCACAAAAAGGGTTGTTGTCACACGACAACAACCCTTTTATGTTTTAAGTGTCACTATAATGACCGAAACAGGATGCGATAATGATATTGCCGTCCTGCTCTTTATAAACAATGCGGTGCGTATCGTCGATGCGGCGGCTCCACCATCCACTCAAATCACCTTTTAAGGGCTCGGGTTTTCCAATGCCCTCGTAGGTGTTCCGCTGGATGTCTTTCAGAAGTGTGTTGATACGCTTCAGCAGCTTTTTGTCTCGCGTCTGCCAAAGGCAGTAGTCCTCCCATGCTTCCTCTTCCCAAAGCAATCTCATTTAATCTACCTCGATCAAATCGTGCTCAGTGAGCTTTGCTTTTCCGGTATCGATGTCGTGGACGATCTGGCGGAGATGATTGATGTTGCTTTCCGAGTAGAACGGGTCGGCGGAAACCTCAAAGGGAATGCGGTGCTCCCGGGAAACTTTTTTGGCGAAAATCGTGAATGCCGTTGTCATAGAAAGTCCCATCTCGGCGCAAACCTCTTCCATGCTGCGTTTCAGGTCTGGGTCCATCCGGAAGTTCACATTGACTGCATTTGCCATTCTAATACGCCTCCTTCTTGATTCTATTATATGCGTCTGTAATGCAAAATGCAAGAATTTTCGTTACATAATAAATGAACAACGAGAAATCTCTTGAAGAATTTGAGAACACGCCGTATAATTGAAGTGCAAAAGAGGGGATGAAAGATGAACGACTTTCAACCAAATCAGGATATCTGCCTTGTACCTTATTACCCAGCCTATGAAATTGCCCTTCCGTGGCATCGCAATGCAGAAACGTTTGTTTATACTTTAGAATGAAAAGGAGGCCCCTATGACCAATCTGACTTTAGATGAAAAGAAAGCCCTGATCCGGATGGCACTGGAAGCCCGGGAGCAGGCCTATGTGCCTTACTCCGACTTTATGGTGGGTGCTGCCCTGCGGGCCGAAGATGGCCGCATCTTCACCGGCTGCAATGTGGAAAACGCTGCTTTCACCCCCACCAGCTGCGCTGAGCGCACGGCCCTGTTCAAGGCGGTGAGCGAGGGCGTGACCCGCTTCACCGACATTGCTGTGGTGGGCTCCCGCCGCGGCGAGGTGAACAAGCAGATCACCTCACCCTGCGGGGTCTGCCGTCAGGCGCTGTTTGAGTTCGGCGGACCGGAGCTGAATGTCATCATGGCAAAGACCCCCGATGATTTCATCGAGCGCAGCATGGACGAGCTGCTGCCCTTCGGCTTTGGCCCCTCCAACGTGGCGGGCAACAAAGCCGTGGAAGAGTGAGGCGGGAAGCGGAGATTTTGCCAGAATTGGCGAAATAGTACGACTTTTACGCGAATTTTACAAAAAATCTGTAAAGATTTTGTAATCGGAAATGCCTTGCTTTCCTCACATGACCCGGCTATACTTGGGTCAGTAAATGTGCAAGTGTGCGCATTCCCTTTGTAAAGCGCAATTTTTAATGTATAAAAAGGAGAGTTTTCTTATGATGATTTCTCGTCGTAACTTCCTGGCTGTGGCTGGCGCTGCAGCTGCTGCCGCTGCTCTGACCGCCTGCGGTGGTTCTTCCTCTTCCACCAGCACCGCTTCTTCCACTGCTTCCTCTGCAGCCTCTGAGGCTGGCTCCGAGGCTGCCAGCAAGATCACAAAGGTCGCTCTGACCTGCGATACCGGCACGATCGATGACGAGAGCTTCAACCAGGCTTGCTGGAGCGCTGTTTCCAGCTACATGGGCGATGACTGCCAGTACTACATCCCCGAGGCTGATGCTTCCGATGAGGATCGTGAGACCATGATCCGTCAGGCTGTCAACGACGGCGCTGAGGTCATTGTCTGCGTCGGCTACCTGTATGGCGCTTCTCTGGCATGGGCTGCTGAGCAGTACCCCAATGTCAAGTTCATTGCTATCGATGTCACCCAGGGCGATATCGGCACCGATGAGATCCCCTCCAACTGCTACTGCATCACCTTCAAGGAGGAGCAGGCAGGCTATCTGGCAGGCTACGCCATCGCAAAGGACGGCAAGACCAAGCTGGGCTTCCTGGGCGGCATGGCTGTTCCCGCTGTCATCCGTTACGGCTACGGCTTTGTGCAGGGCGCTGATGCTGCTGCTCAGGAGCTGGGCGCTAACATCGACATCAACTACTTCTACGGCGGCCAGTTCTACGGCGATGCCAACATCACCTCCCGTATGGAGGGCTGGTACTCCAACGGCACTCAGGTCGTCTTTGCCTGCGGCGGCGGCATCTACACCTCCGCTGTTGAGGCTGCTCTGAAGAACAACGGCTACGTCATCGGCGTTGACGTTGACCAGAACTACATCGGTGCAAACGGCGTTGCTGACGGCACCTATGCTTACAACCCGTTCATCACCTCCGCTATGAAGGGCCTGTCTGAGGCTGTTTCTACTTCTCTGTCCGACATCGAGGCAGGCGAGTGGAGCACCATTGCAGCAACCAACGGCAACTTTGGTCTGGAGGACGGCGATTACGTCGGCCTGCCCACCGCTGAGGACAGCTGGAACTTCGAGACCTTCACGGTTGAGGAGTACGAGGCACTGAAGCAGAAGATCGCTTCCGGCGAGATCGTTGTTGACAACAGCTCTGACGATGCTACCAAGCCCACCGTCAGCGAGTTCACCAACGTCACCTACATCCAGTAAAATTTGAACAGTCCGCAAGGGCTGCAGGGAACGACCCTCTCCGTCATTGCCGCCAGGCTTTGACGGAGAGGGTCGTTTTTGTCTCGCGAAAAATCGTGCAGCTTGCACAAAAGTAATACTTATAAGAGTACATCCCGCCAAAAAATCAAAAAGAAGTGTGCAAAACCGCAAAAATACGGTATAATGGTACACAGAATAGTATAGGTGTCGATTTGACACGAAAGGAGAGTGAGCAGATTGGCAGAGGATTTTGTGATCGAGATGCTCCACATTACCAAGGAGTTCCCTGGAATCAAGGCAAACGATGATATCACCCTGCAGCTGCGCAAGGGCGAGGTACATGCCCTGCTGGGCGAAAACGGCGCTGGCAAAAGTACGCTGATGAGCGTGCTGTTCGGCTTGTACCAGCCGGAAGCCGGTAAGATCCTCAAGAACGGCAAGGAGGTCGCCGTCCGCAATCCCAACGATGCAAACGCGCTGGGCATCGGCATGGTGCACCAGCACTTCAAGCTGGTGGAATGCTTCAGCGTGCTGGATAACATCATTCTGGGCGTGGAACCCAATAAGCTGGGCTTTTTGCAGAAGGCTGAGGCCCGCAAGAAGGTCATGGCCCTGAGCGAGAAGTACGGCCTGCGTGTGGACCCCGATGCACTCATCAGTGATATCTCTGTTGGTATGCAGCAGCGTGTTGAGATCCTGAAGATGCTCTACCGCGACAACGAGATCCTGATCTTTGATGAGCCCACCGCTGTTCTGACCCCGCAGGAGATCGACGAGCTGATGGAGATCATGCGCGGGTTCAAGAAGGAGGGTAAGTCCATCCTCTTTATCACCCACAAGCTCAACGAGATCATGGCAGTGGCAGACCGCTGCACGGTTCTGCGCAAGGGCAAGTATATGGGCACTGTGGACATCAAGGACACCACCAAGGAAGAGCTTTCCCGCATGATGGTCGGCCGCGATGTTCAGCTGCAGGTGGACAAAAAGCCCGCCGCCCCCGGCGAGGTGGTGCTGGACGTGCAGAACGTTACCATGCACAACGCCCAGCACAAGAAGGATGCCGTCAAGAACGTCTCCTTCCAGGTGCGTGGCGGTGAGATCGTCTGTCTGGCAGGCATCGAGGGCAACGGCCAGACAGAGTTTGTCTACGGCCTGACTGGTCTGGAAAAGTTCAACAGCGGCAAGGTGCTGCTGGACGGCAAGGAGATCACCAACGAGAGCATTCGTCAGCGCTCCAAGGACGGCATGAGCCATATCCCTGAGGACCGCCACAAGCATGGTCTGGTGCTGGATTACAGCCTGGAGAACAACATGGTGCTCCAGCGCTACTGGCAGCCCGAGTTCCAGCACAACGGCTTTATCCGCAGTGAAAAGGTGCGGGAGTACTCTGATAAGCTGATCGCCCAGTATGACGTGCGCAGCGGCCAGGGCAGCGCCACCATCGTGCGCAGCATGTCCGGCGGCAACCAGCAGAAGGCGATCATTGCCCGTGAGATCGACAAAGACCCCAAGCTGCTGGTGGCAGTGCAGCCCACCCGCGGTCTGGATGTCGGTGCCATTGAGTATATCCACAAGCAGATCGTGGATGAGCGCGACAGGGGCAAGGCTGTGCTGCTGGTCAGTCTGGAGCTGGACGAGGTGATGAACCTCTCTGACCGGATCCTTGTGATGTACGAGGGTGAGATCGTGGGCGAGTTTGACCCCAAGACCACCACGGTCCAGGAGCTGGGCCTGTACATGGCCGGTGCCCGCAAGCAGGGAAAGGAGTAAGCAGAAATGAAAAACAAAAAACTTTCCCACAACGGGCTGCAGGGTTCTGTCACCAGCGTGATGGCTGCCCTGCTGTGTATCCTGATCGGTCTGTTTGTGGGCTTCCTTGTGCTGCTGGCCATCAATCCGGCCCACGCATGGGCAGACGGCTTTGTCCGCATCCTCAAGGGCGGCTTCCATGATGCCCCCTATGGTGTCGGCAAGGAGCTGGCCAACGCCGCGCCCCTGATCATGACCGGCCTTTCCGTGGGCTTTGCCTTCAAGACCGGCCTGTTCAACATCGGTGCCGCCGGTCAGTACACGCTGGGCGCTTACGGTGCCCTCTACTGTGCCATCATGCTCAAGCTGCCCTGGTTCGTCTGCCTGCTGGCTGCGGCCATTCTGGGCGGTCTGTGGGGTGCCATCCCCGGTTTCTTCAAGGCCTACTTCAACATCAACGAGGTCATTACCTCCATTATGTTCAACTGGATCGGCCTGTACCTTGTCAATGAGCTGGTCTACCAGAACGGCACCGGCCCCATGTACGATGTGCGCAACACCCGCACCCTGAACCTGGGCAAGAACGCGGATTTCGCCCAGTCTGTCATCCCGGACTTCGGTCTGAACAAGCTGTTCCAGACCAACAGCACCACCATCGCCATCTTCCTGGCCGCTGTGGTTGCCATCCTGATCTGGGTGGTGCTGAACAAGACCACCTTTGGCTATGAGCTGAAGGCGGTCGGCCTGAATAAGAGCGCTGCCCGCTACGCCGGTATCAACGAAAAGAAGAACATCATCCTCTCCATGGCCATTGCCGGTGCGCTGGCAGGCTTTGGCGCGGGCCTGTTCTACCTGTCCAACGTGGGCCAGTGGAACCCCCTGAACTCCACCAGCCTGCCCGCCATGGGCTTCAACGGCATCTCCGTTGCCCTGCTGGCAAGCTCCAACCCCATTGGCACCATCTTCTCGGCCCTGTTCATCTCCCACATCTCGGTGGGCGGCACCTTCCTTTCCACCAAGTATTACCCCACGGAGATCGCCGACCTGATCAGCGGCATCATCATCTACCTGTGTGCATTCTCCATGCTGTTCCGCGGCAAGATCCAGAAGCTGCTGTTCAAGAATGCGGACAAGACCAATGTGAACGCAGAGCCTGCCCCGGCGGAAAAGGCCAACGCGAAGAAGGAGGGCAAGTAAGATGCTGCTTTTGATCAAATATACCCTGCTGTATGGCATCGTCCTGATGCTGGTGGCACTGGGCGGTATGTTCAGTGAGCACTCCGGCATCATCAACATCGCGCTGGAAGGCATCATGGTCATCGGCGGTGTGGCGGGTGTTCTGACCCTGACCATGCTTCCGGCCGACATGTCGCCGTTCCTGGTGGTGCTGATCTCGGTCCTGGTGGCTGCGCTGGCCGGTATCGTGTACAGCCTGCTTCTGGCCTTTGCTTCCATCAACCTGAAAGCGGACCAGACCATCGGCGGCACGGCCCTGAACCTGCTGGCCACCGCCATTGCCGTGGTCATTGCCAAGTATTTCAGCGACAGCGGCAGCGCCAAGCTGAACTATTCCAACAAGCCGTTCCTGTTCAGCATCGGCGGCCTGGAGCTGAGCATCTTTGTGCCGTTGGGCATCGTGCTGCTCGTCATCAGCTATGTGGTGCTGTACAAGACCCGCTTCGGTCTGCGCCTGCGCGCCTGCGGCGAACATCCTCAGGCAGCCGATTCTGTGGGCATCAACGTCTACAAGATGCGCTACGCGGGTGTGCTGCTTTCCGGTGCGCTGGGCGCTATCGGCGGTCTGGCATATATCGTGCCCCCGGTGCAGACCTGGAACTTTGAGGTCGGCGTGGCTGGCGCGGGCTTCCTTGCACTGGCTGTTATGATCTTTGGCCAGTGGAAGCCTTTCAACATCTGTGCCGCCGCCATGTTCTTTGCCGTGTTCAAGAGTCTGGCAAACATTGCGGACTCCACCTTCCTGGCGCAGCTCCACTGGTCCAGCAACATCTATAACATGATGCCGTTCATCGCATCCATGATCATTCTGGCCTTTACCTCCAAAAACAGCATGGCCCCCAAGGCTGAGGGCATCCCTTACGACAAGGGTTCCCGCTGAGCGAGGTTTGTTCCAAGGGCGCAGCTGCTTTTCCGGGCAGCTGCGCCCTTGGTGTTCAAAACCCGACAAAGGAGACGGAATGTGGATTGCCTTTGTCAAAAAGTCTGTTATAATGGGATTTATTGAAAGTCATACTGTCAGACAGGAGAATTGCGATGCGTATTTATGATCTGATTGCGAAAAAGCGCGATGGCGGTACCCACACCCGGGAAGAGCTGGAGGCCATTGTCAACGGCTTTGTCAGTGGGGAAGTGACCGATTACCAGATGGCTGCCTGGATGATGGCGGTCTACCTGCGCGGCATGACCAACGAAGAAACAGCCGAGCTGACGGACGTGATGGCCCACAGCGGCGTGATGGTCGATCTTTCCCCCATCCCCGGCATCAAGGTGGATAAGCACTCCACCGGCGGCGTGGGCGATAAGACCACCCTTGTGATCGCCCCTGTGGTGGCGGCCTGCGGTGTAAAGATCGCCAAGATGAGCGGTCGCGGTCTGGGCCATACCGGCGGCACCATTGATAAAATGGAGAGCGTGCCCGGCACCAGAACTGCCCTTTCGCAGGAGGAGTTCTTTGCCCAGGTGAACAAGATCGGGCTGTCGGTCATTGGCCAGAGCGAGGGCATTGCCGTGGCGGATAAGAAGATGTACGCCCTGCGGGATGTGACCGCCACGGTCAGCTGCATCCCGCTGATCGCCTCTTCCATCATGTCCAAGAAGCTGGCCTCCGGCTCTGATGCCATCCTGCTGGATGTGACCACCGGCACCGGTGCCTTTATGAAGACCGTGGACCAGAGCATTGAGCTGGCTGAGCTGATGGTCGCCATCGGCACCCACCATGGCCGCCGGGTGGCCGCCATGATCACCGATATGGACACCCCGCTGGGCCGCAACATCGGCAACAGCCTTGAGGTCATGGAGAGCATGGACGTGCTCAAGGGCAAGGGCCCTGCCGACCTGACCGAGGTCTGCCTGCAGCTGGCCGCCAATATGCTGGTGCTGGCAGGCAAGGGGAGCCGCGATGCGTGCCGCGCCATGGCCGAGGCTGTGATCGCGGACGGCTCTGCCTTTGCCAAATGCAAGGAGATGTTTGCGGCCCAGGGCGGCGACACCCGTGTGCTGGACGATTACAGCCTGTTTGAACAGCCTGCAGCCAGCTTTGAGCTGCTGGCCGAGCAGGATGGCTACATCGTGGCCAACGATGCCGAGAAGATCGGCTCTGCCAGTGTGCTGCTGGGCGCTGGCCGCCAGAAGAAGGGAGACCCGCTGGACTTTGCGGCCGGCATCACCCTGCACAAAAAGCGCGGCGACTATGTGCACAAGGGCGAAAGCCTGGCCACCTTCTACGGTGCGGCAGATAAGTTTGAAGCCGCTGCTGCGGAGTACCGCAGCGGTCTGGTCTATGGTGCGGAAAAGCCCGAGGAGGCCCCGCTGGTCTACGCCCTTGTCACCAAGGACGGCGTGGAGCGCTACTGAGAAAGCATCCTTCCCGCAAGGAGGGAGGAACGGAAAGGACATTTTCTATGAAGATCATTCTGGTGGGCTGCGGCAAGGTCGGCACAGCGCTGGCACGTCAGCTCAGCGAGGAAGGCCACAATGTCACGGTCATTGATACCAACAAGGCCCGTGTGGAGCATATCAGCGAATCCTATGACGTGATGGGCATTACCGGCAACGGCTCCTCCATCACAACGCTGTCCGAGGCGGGGATCGAGGAGGCGGACGTGTTCATTGCGGTCACCGGCTCGGACGAGCTGAACCTGCTCTGCTGCATGTTTGCCAAAAAGGCGGGCCACTGCCACGCCATTGCCCGTGTGCGCAACCCCTCCTACAGCCATGAGCTGGACTTCATCAAAAAGCAGATCGGCATTTCGGCCATCATCAACCCGGAGATGGCGGCGGCGCGGGAGATCTCCCACCTGCTGCGCTTCCCCGGTGCCAGCAAGATCGATACCTTTGCGGAAGGCCGGGTGCGGCTGATCAAGTTCACCCTGACCGAGGCACAGGCACTGGACGGCGTGGCCATCCGGGAGATCCCCACCCGGCTCAAGAGCGATATCCTGGTCTGTGCCGTGGAGCGCGACGGCGGGGTCATCATCCCCAACGGTAATTTTGTGCTCCGGACCGGCGATCAGGTCACCTTCCTTGCAACGCAGGAAAAGGCCCACGAGTTCTTCCAGCGCATCCATCTGGCCGTGCGCCCGGTGCGCAATGCCCTCATCGTGGGCGGCGGTGCCATTGCCTTCTACCTGAGCCAGGAGCTGCTGGAAAACCATGTCCGGGTGCGCATCGTGGAGCGGGACCCCGCCCGCTGCGATGTGCTGGCCCAGGCCCTGCCCGAGGCACAGATCCTGTGTGAGGACGGCTCCAACCGCGAGTTCCTGCTCTCCGAGGGCCTGACCTCCACCGAGGCCTTTGTGGCCCTGACCAACATCGACGAGGAAAATGTTCTGCTGACCCTGTTTGCCAAGAAGCATTCCAACGGCAAGCTGGTCACCAAGATCAACCGCCTGGAATTTGACGATATCCTGGCCGGGCTTGATCTGGGCAGTATCGTCTACCCCAAGTACATGACCTGCGATTACATCGTGCAGTATGTGCGCGCTTTGCAGAACGAGGCCGGCAGCAACATCAAGACCCTGTACCGCATTCTGGACGACCGCGTGGAGGCGTTGGAATTCACGGTCCATGAGAAGAGCCGCGCCACCGGTGTGCCCCTGAGCCAGCTCCACCTGAAAAAGAACCTGCTGCTCTGCTGCATCACCCGCGGCAACGAGATCAAGATCCCGCGCGGCGGCGATGAGATCCAGGTGGGCGACAACGTCATCGTGGTCACGCTGGAGCACGGCCTGCATGACTTGCGGGACATCGTGGAAGATTAACGGAGGCGCGGCATGAATTATGCGATCGTTCTGCGGCTGCTGAGCTACATCCTCTATTGCGAAGCTGCGCTGCTCCTGCTGCCTGCCATGGCCAGCCTGATCTACGGTGAATGGATGGTGCTGGGCGTGTTCCTGCTCACGGCAGCGCTTTCTGCGGTGGCGGGCGCTCTGCTCCACCGCATCAAGCCCAAGAGCCAGATCTTCTATATGCGGGAGGGCTTTGCCACCACGGCGCTCTGCTGGCTGCTCATCAGTGTGGTGGGTGCGGTGTTTGTGCTCACAGGCAGCATCCCCAACCCGGTGGATGCCATGTTTGAGACCGTTTCCGGCTTCACCACCACCGGTGCCAGCATCCTGCCCGCTGTGGAGGACCTGCCCAGGGGCATCCTGTTCTGGCGCAGCTTCACCCACTGGATCGGCGGCATGGGCGTTCTGGTGTTCCTGCTCTCCCTGCTGCCCCTGACCGGTGGTTCCCATGTCAACCTGATGAAAGCCGAAAGCCCCGGCCCCCAGGTGGATAAGCTGGTGCCCAAGGTGCAGTCCACAGCAAAGATCCTCTATGGCATTTATTTTGGCCTGACTGTCATCGAGTTCGTGTTCCTGTTGTTCGGCGGGATGCCGGTGTTTGAGTCTCTGCTGACCTCCTTTGGTACAGCGGGCACCGGCGGCTTCGGCTTCCGCAATGACAGTTTTGCCAGCATGTCGCCCTATGTCCAGTGGGTCGTGACCATCTTTATGATCCTGTTTGGCGTGAACTTCAACGCCTATTTCCTGCTGCTGATGCGCCGCTTCCGCCGCGCTGCCGCCAGCGAGGAGGTGCGCGCCTACTTTGTGATCATCGGTGTGGCTGTGGTCATCATCACGGCCAACATTTACAGCATGTACAACGGCTTGGGCGAGGCCCTGCGCCACGCCGCCTTCCAGGTGGGCTCCATCATTACCACCACAGGTTTTTCCAGCTGTGATTTTGACCTGTGGCCCACCCTCTCCAAGGAGATCCTTGTCATGCTGATGTTTGTGGGTGCCTGCGCAGGCAGCACCGGCGGCGGCATGAAGGTCAGCCGCCTCCTGCTGATGGGCAAGACTGTGGGCAAGGAGCTCAAGCAGGCCCTTCACCCGCAGGTGGTGGCCCCCGTCCGGATGGACGGCAAGGTGGTCAACCATGAAACCATCCGCGCCACCAATGTCTATGTGGCGGCCTACATCTTCATCTTTGCGGCATCCTTCTTCCTCATCAGTCTGGATGGCTTTGACATGGTGACCAATTTCACCGCCATTGCCGCCACGTTGAACAACATCGGCCCGGGCCTTGCCCAGGTGGGCCCCATGATGAACTTTGGCAGCTACTCCAATCCCGCCAAGCTGGTTATGATCTTTGACATGCTGGCGGGCCGTCTGGAAATCTTCCCCATGCTGGTGTTCTTTATGCCGGACACCTGGCGGCGGTTCTGAGCAAAATAACAAAGCGGATGCGCTCCCACCGGAACGCATCCGCTTTTTGCTGTATCAGAATTCCTGCGGCTTTTTCCCCAAGAGCGCCACGCCGCTCAGCACGATGACCCCGCCCAGCAGGGCAAGGCCCGCACCGGCCTGCCCGAAGGCATCGCCGACGGCACCCACCAGGGGACTTGCGGGGATCATCAGCAGGCTGTAGGCCATGCCGTCCACGCTGATGAGGGTGGCCCGTTGGTCACTGGGGATGGCATCGTTCAGCTTCTGGCTCTCGTGGAGCAGATAGACCTCCAGCACACCCTGCACCAGCATCATGCCCAGGAT
>ULYK01054098.1_pt1 | contig 14917 bp, 18 predicted proteins | sample 1962061 | NCBI WGS metagenome assembly ULYK01 (sample SAMEA4835860, study PRJEB28245) | human gut metagenome | biome: gut microbiome; material: fecal sample | place: Denmark | collected 2008
CACTGTCTAACAATCAATTACGTGACTTTACAGGTCACACCCAAGTCTTATTCAAATTGAGCATAATGGTATAGGCACTCTCGTAGGCATCGGTGATGTCCTCCATGAAATCCGGGTGTATGGGATTGCAGCGGTGCGAGCGGCGCGGGTCGTCGAAGTTGATTACATAGAACTTCGGCTTGACCCTGTACCCGTCCGGGTGGTTCAACAGATGGTTGTAGGCGATGGTGGAAAGGTCGGGATATTTAAAGTCATAGATATATTGACTAAAACCTTTCTCAATCTGCTGCTTTATGAAGGAATTTACCACGGCATACGACTTTCCGCTGCCCGGCGTACCCAGCACGATGGAAGCACGGAACGGGTTTACCACGTTGATAAATCCGTCGTTCCACTTCTTCTTATAGTAAAAGCGGGTGGGCAGATTGACGGAATACTCGTTCTCCATGAGGCGGGTTTCCTGCATGAAACTCTCGTTCTCGACATTGAACACGTCTTCCATGAGGTTGGTACGCAAGAGACGGCTCATCCATGTGCCCGCCATGAGCAGGCAGACATAGCCCGCCGCCATCGAAGCGGTGTAGAAACCGGCGACCGCCTCCACCGGAAGCGGCAGGGACAATATCCACCAGTTAAGAAAGAACAGCACAAGCCCGGCGGCAAGCACCGTCCAAATCCTGCGCCAAGTGATTTTTTCCTCCTTGACGCCTTTCGTGCCGAGGCACGAAAGCGCGAGCAGCAGAAGGGCAAAGAACTTTGTGTAGAGGATATGATGGAACAGCCCTGCGGTGCGGTCGAAGTTCATCAGCACCCTGTCCACGACACCTATGCCGATGCCCCACAGCCTTACGGCTTCATAACAATACCAGTAGAGGTGGATGACCACCAGAATAATGCTCACGGCACGGAGAAAGTCCATGATTTTCGCCAGTGCCCTCAAATCGTCTTCCTGTTGTGACATAATCTGTTTCTGTTTTTAAGTTGTCGGTAAAATAAATCATAACCCCAGCCCTTTGCGGCGTTTCTTCCGTCTGCGTTTGAGGTCGCGCTCGAAAGCGGCTTCCTTCGCCTGTGCGCCTGAAGTGTCGCTGCCGAGCAAGCCCAAGCCGGAGAAATATCCTTCGTCATATTCCACGACGGGACGGTCTTCGGGCTGCTGCCCGTCCATCGTAACAGTGAAAGGCATGGGCGGAGTATCGGCATACGGCAGGGTGAAATGTTCCTGCAAGGCATTGGCAGAAAACTCCCTGTCCAAGCGCGAGCCGTTGAGAACGCAGCCCGTGCGGTGGTCGATGAAGGTTGCCCCGTAGATGCGGCCTTCTTCGGTATGACGGAACACCACATCCACACCTTTCGCTTTGAGCAGGGCGACAAACTCCTCGCGGCGGTACGTCCGGGCAAGGGCGGCGGCGACGGTCTTGCGGGTTATCTCCGCCAGACGCCTGTCTCGGATTTGCCCTTTGGAAAATTCAAACCTGCGCTGTACGGCTTCATAGCCGACGGACTTGCCGATACGGGAAGCCTTGAAAGGGTTACCGGTCTTGTTGCCGGCATCATCAGTGGCTGACGAGTTGTTGGGCGATAGCGAAAAATAGACCAGCCCGTGATACTCGCGTCCGTCCACCATGCCGCGGGCTTCCTCCACCGTGACATTGTAGAGCGAGAGAAGGGCGCGGTATTCACCCATCGTCTGAAACTTGTAGGTTGCCATGACCGCCTTGGCTACATTCGATACCTGCCGCTTCACGTCGCCCTGCGATGTGTCCACCCTGCGGAGCGGATTGTCGGTCCGGTACTGCCTGCGGTCAGCCGGGTGCAGCCCGTACTTCTTTTCCAGCTCGGAGGTGATGCGCTTGCTGCGCCGGTGGATGAAGTCACGGTTAAGCCGCCTGCCGTTTTCGTCCACATTGACGGAGACGATGTGCAGGTGGTGGCGGCTGATGTCCTCGTGCTTGAATACAAGATACGGCTGGTCGCCGTAACCCAGCCTGTCGAGATACTCGCGTGCGAGCTGTTCCAGCTCCGTGTCGGTCAGGAGGTCGTCGGGATGCGGATTGAGCGAAATGTGGATGACTTTGTTCCGCGTGCGTACCTGCTCCGGCATGAACCGCTTGAAATCCCGCTCGGCACGTGCCACGTCCACCCGTCCGCTGCCGTCGTCAAAGACCCTGTTCACGGCAAGGAGCCTGCCTTCGCCCTCGTTCACCTTCAGACCGTTGTAGGCGAGTGCGCCGTACAACGATGTTCCCATGCTTATCTTCGCGACCATCTCTCCTCAAACTCCCTTGAAAGTTCCACGACCTGCCGCGTCAGAGCGACCAGTTCCTCCGTGCATTTTTCCAGACGGTAGAGCAATGCCATCGCCTTCTTTTCCGAGAAATGGCAGCGAAGCTCCCTGACCGTCTGGTTGTAGTTGTTGCCGACCATGCGGTACTGCGCATGGAAAGCGGAGAGTCTCGTGCAGTAGTCCAGCAGCGTCCTGTCCGTGACCAGTACCCGGAAAGGCTGTCCGAAGAAGTGCGCTTTCAGGAACACCGCCCTCGCGTACACGCCGGATTTCTCATACATGGCAAGAAACTTCTGCCATTCCTCATTGTCGAAGCGCACCATCACGCAGTGCGACTTGCGGCTCTCTTTCGGATGCCGCCCCCATTTGGGCGTTTCATCCACGTTCTTTTTCCTGTTCATCTTTATTATGGATTTAGTGGTTCGTTTCACGGCACAGGCGCAGCTTCCGGCACGCATACCGCAGGTAGGAAACAGGCTTCCCGACTTCGGAGGGGAAGCCCTCCCCCGCAAGGGGCAAGGTCGTTTCCGGGAGTAACCGGAAACCCTTTGAGTAACTCAAAGGACACCTTGCTGTGTCTTCGTGGACACAAGAATCCGTCCCGGACGGATTGGGGATAGACCTGCCTGTTACCAACCCCAAAGGTATCGGGCGACCGATACCTGCCAGCTGCCCAAAAGAAGGACGGAGCCGGGGTGCGGTATGCGCATCGGGAGCGTTGCCCTGCCGCTTGGGTGCAAAGATACGGGGTAAAAAAGCACCGGGAAGGGGTTGAAGAACGCCACAAGCTACCGGAACGAAGCCAAATGCTGCCACGCAAGGGGGAAACGATACAGACCGGCGGATTTGTATATTCCTTTGCGGACAGAAACGATGAAGCAACAAGGCAAATAAATGAACATGGACGGAAACAGACATTTGAAAAGGCAAGTCCGCACGGACGGACAGACACACCGCTCCGCTGACGTACTGACATATATACGTACTGATGCACTGACGTACATACGTGCTGACGTATTGACGTATCGGCGTATGACAGCACACCGGTGGGGAACCAAACCAAGACCTCCGTAAAAATGCGGGTATGCAAGAAAGTGCGTCTGCGCATATATGCGGAAGCGGAGAAACGAACAGGCGGGGAAACACACCGCCACAGTCATAAACCAACAACGATTAAAACATACAGAAAAATGAACAAGGAAACATTCGTTGCATTCGCAACACAGAAAGGCGGGGTCGGCAAATCGACCGTCACCGCGCTCGTAGCCAACTATATCCACAACGTGATGGGGATTGACGTCGCCGTGATAGACTGCGACGAGCCGCAGCACAGCATCGCCGGGCTGCGCGACAAGGAAACGGCACTCATCGAAAAGAACGATAGCCTGAAGGCCGTCGCTTATGAACATTTCCGCAAGTCGGGACGCAAGGGATTCCCCATTGTTCGAAGCAACGCCGTGCAAGCGCTGGACGATGCGGACAGCCTGCTCTCGGAGAAAGGGTACCGGCCGGAAATCGTGTTCTTCGACCTGCCGGGCACGCTGAAAAGCGACGGGGTGATAAAGACGCTGTCGCAGATGGACTACATCTTCACGCCCGTCAGCGCCGACCGCTTCGTGGTGGAAAGCGCGTTGCAGTTCGTAATGATGTTCAACGACAACCTCGTCACCACCGGGCTTGCCAAGACAAAGGCCATCTCCCTGTTCTGGACGATGGTGGACGGACGGGAGAAAACCGGGCTGTACGACCTGTACGGCAAACTGTTCGCCGAAAACAACTTCCGTGTCCTTGACACGAGGCTGCCCGACAGCAAGCGTTTCCGCCGCGAGCCGTCGGACGACCGCAAGTCGGTCTTCCGCTCGACCATCCTGCCGCCGGACACCTCCATGCTGAAAGGAAGCCGTATCCGCGAGCTGTCGGAGGAAATATGTTCCATCATCAACGGATGAACGTCATGGCAAGCCGAAAGTTGAATACGGATGGCATAGACGAGAGCCTGCTGCTTGCCTCCATAGGAAAATCCCGTCAGATGGGCAGGCCTCCGGCAAGGGAAGGAACGGACGAACCCGATGCCGGCAACGCACCGGAAGATACGGTACAGCCCACGGAAACGAAAGCACGGAGCGAACCGGCGAAAAGGAAGAAGCAGGACTACGGCTCGACCTTCCTCAGACGGAACGAAGTGAAACTCCGGCAGTGCGTGTACATCAGCAAGGAGGCGCACAGCATCGTTTCCAAGATAGTGAACACCATCGCCGGCAAGGAAATAACCGTGGGCGGCTACATCGACACGGTGCTGATGCGCCACTTTGAGGAGAACAAGGACGAAATCAACGACCTGTACCGCCGCAACAGGGACAACCTGATTTGAAGAAGACATTGTATCACATAAAAAAGTAAAGACGAAATGAAACTGAACATCCACATTTTCAGAAGAAAGCAGAGAGAGGAAGCCTATAAGGGCAAGTACCACAAGCCGGAAGGCACCGAACACCTTGCACGCCACGGTACGGAGCAGGAAAACCTATGCAGGGAGAAAAGCCACGATGTTGTCGAACAGATAACGATAAGCCGATGGTGACGCTGCTGTTAATCCTGATGATGGCGTGCAACCTGTGGATTCTGTTCTACCTGACATGGGAACGCAAGGAGGCACGGAAGGCGGACAACAGGGAGGATGCCGGAAATGCGCATCAAAGACCGCCGGACGAGATTATGGGCAAGAGCAGGTTCAGGATGCCGGAAACGAAGCCACAAACTGCCACTCCGACGCCAAATGCTGCCACGGAAATGCAAAGCGAGGCGGTGGACGAGAAGGACGTTACCTTTGACGACGAAATGGAAACCGCCGGCAACCACTCGGCGGAAACAAAGCCCTCGCGCCAAGTGCCCGATGAAGAACTGGACGAGGTTTTCAGGGACAACCGCGTCCACGACACGGACGGGGAGTTTGACGGGGAGCAGCCACAGGCAGGCGGAAATACCTTTGACGAAATCGACCGTGCGGCAAGGGCGGTGAAGGACCCGAAAGCAGGGAAAGCCGACATCCTGCAGGCAGGCAAGGTATTCCACGAGCTGGAAGGAACGGAGTTCTACGACATGTTCCGGCGCAACAATGCCCGGTACGAGGCAAGGGTGTCTGAAATGGTGGAAACCTATCTTGCAAGCATCCGGCCCGCAGAGAAGAAAACAAGAATGAAAGCGGCTGTACGGAAGGAATACGAGAACTTCAACATCCGCGACTATGTATAACAATGTAAAAAACGTAACGAAGATGCGAAAAAAGAAAATCGACTACGGCTGAAAGACGGCTTGCCACCGAATCCACTAAATCCGGAAGCCGGCTTTATCCGAAGCCGCAAGAATTAAAAAAGTATCAACCGCCGAAGGGAATATCCGACCCGGAGGCACAAAAACGAAAAAAGATTATGACAATGACATCGAAAAAGAAACAGATTATCCTCGCAGCCCTTCTGCTGGCTGCCAACATCTCCGCCTTCGCTCAGGGCAACGGCATGGCGGGCATCACCGAAGCAACCAGTATGGTGACATCGTATTTCGACCCGGCGACGAAACTCATCTACGCCATCGGTGCAGTGGTGGGCCTTATCGGGGGCATCAAGGTGTACGGGAAGTTCTCGTCGGGCGACCCGGACACGAGCAAGACCGCCGCAAGCTGGTTCGGAGCCTGCATCTTCCTGATAGTGAGTGCGACCATCCTACGCTCGTTCTTCCTCTAAACAGGCATTTCCAATACATATATAATAAAGTATAAGGATAATGACTGACGAGTTGTTGAGCGCTAAGCGCGAAAAATACCCGGTAAACAAGGGCATCGGTCGTCCGGTGGAGTTCAAGGGGCTGAAGGCGCAATACCTGTTCCTGTTCGCAGGCGGGCTGCTCTCCGCCTTCATCCTGTTTGTCATCCTGTACATGGCGGGCGCAGGCCAGTGGCTCTGCATCGGCTTCGGCATCACGGCGGCTTCCGCCGTCGTGTGGCTCACGTTCCGGCTGAACGCGAAGTACGGCCAGCACGGGCTGATGAAGCTGGGCGCTGCACGGATGCGCCCCCGCTACCTGCTCCACCGCAGACGGGTGTCCCATCTGTTGAGACGGAAAAAGAAAGGAGGAAAAGCATGAGAAACGTAATGAAAGCGACCACGCTGGAAAGCCGTTTCCCGCTGCTGGCTGTGGAACACGGCTGCATCATCTCGAAGGACGCGGACATCACCGCCGCCTTCGAGGTGGAGCTGCCGGAAGTCTATACCGTGACGGCGGAGGAATACGAGGGCATCCACGCCACGTGGTGCAAGGCAATAAAGGTGCTGCCCGACTACTCGGTGCTGCACAAGCAGGACTGGTATGTAAAGGAGGAATACCGCCCCGACTGGCAGAAGACGGGCACGGGCTTCCTTGCGCGGAGCAACGGGATGCACTTCAACGAGCGTCCGTATCTGAATCATAAATGCTATCTGTTCCTGACCAAGACGACGAGGGAGCGCATGAGGCGGCAGAGCAACTGGAGCACGCTGTGCCGGGGACACATCGTCCCGAAAGAGATACGGGACAGGGAAACGGCGGTGAAATTCATGGAGGCGGTGGAACAGTTCGCCCGCATCCTGAACGATTCGGGGCACATCAAATTGCGCCGGCTCTCCGATGACGAGCTTGCCGGCACGGAGAAGGAAACGGGCATCGTAGGCAGATACCTCGCCCTGTCACCCGGCAACACGGACTGTCTGGAAGACATCGCCATGAGCGCGGAGGAAATGCGGGTGGGCAGCAACCGCCTGTGCCTGCACACGCTCTCGGACACGGAAGACCTGCCGGCGGCGGTGGAAACGGATTACCGCTACGAGCGTCTTTCCACCGACCGCTCGGACTGCCGCCTGTCGTTCGCCGCCCCGCTGGGACTGCTGCTTCCCTGCAACCACATCTACAACCAGTACGTGTTTGTCGGCAACAGCGACGAGGAGCTTCGCCGCTTCGAGAAGTCGGCGAGGAACATGCAGTCGCTCTCGCGGTACAGCCGCCAGAACGCCATCAACTGCGAGTGGATAGAGGAATACCTGAACGAGGCTCACTCGCAGGGGCTGAAATCCGTCCGCGCCCACTGCAACGTGATGGCGTGGAGCGACGACGGGGAGGAACTGAAACGGATACGGAACGACGTGGGGAGCCAGCTGGCTTCGATGGGCTGCGTGCCGCGTCACAACACGACAGACTGCCCGACGCTGTTCTGGGCGGGCATACCGGGCAATGCGGCGGACTTTCCGGCGGAAGAATCGTTCCACACGTTCATCGAGCAGGCGGTATGCCTCTTTACAGGCGAGACCAACTACCGGGACTCGCCCTCGGCTTTCGGCATCCGCATGGCGGACCGTATCAGCGGCAAGCCCCTGCACATCGACATCTCCGACCTGCCGATGAAGCGCGGCATCATCACCAACCGCAACAAGTTCGTGCTGGGACCGAGCGGCAGCGGGAAGTCGTTCTTCATGAACCATCTGGTCAGACAATATTATGAACAGGGCACGCACGTGGTACTGGTGGACACGGGAAACTCCTATCAGGGACTGTGCGAGATGATACACCGCCGCACGTACGGGCAGGACGGCATCTACTTCACCTACACGGAGGAGAAGCCCATCTCGTTCAACCCGTTCTACACGGACGACGGGGTGTTTGACGTGGAGAAGATGGACAGTATCAAGACACTGCTGCTGACGCTGTGGAAAAGCGAGAACGAGCCCGCCACGAAAACGGAATCGGCGGAACTGGGAAGTGCGGTAAATGCCTATATCCTGAAAATCCAGCAGGACAGTAACATCGTGCCGTCGTTCAACACGTTCTACGAGTACCTGCGGGACGTGTACCGCAAGGAAATGGAGGAGCGCTACATTAAGGTGGAGAAGTCGGACTTCAACATCGACAACCTGCTGACCACGCTCCGGCAGTATTACCGGGGCGGACGCTACGACTTCCTGCTCAACTCGGCGGAGAACATCGACCTGCTGCACAAGCGGTTCGTGGTCTTCGAAATTGATGCGGTGAAGGACAACGCCGAGCTTTTCCCGGTGGTGACGATTATCATCATGGAGGCTTTCATAAACAAGATGCGCCGGCTGAAAGGCGTGCGCAAGCAGCTGATATGCGAGGAGGCATGGAAAGCCCTGTCATCGGCGAACATGGCATCCTATCTCCAGTACCTCTACAAGACGGTGAGAAAGTATTTCGGGGAGGCAATCGTGGTGACGCAGGAGGTGGACGACATCATCAGCTCGCCCATCGTGAAGGAGAGCATCATCAACAACTCGGACTGCAAGATACTGCTTGACCAAAGAAAATACATGAACCGCTTTGACCAGATACAGTCGCTCCTGGGTCTGACGGAAAAGGAGAAGTCGCAGATACTCTCCATCAACCAGTCCAATGACCCGTCAAGGCGGTACAAGGAGGTCTGGATCGGACTTGGCGGCACGCACTCGGCGGTGTATGCCACGGAGGTGTCGATGCACGAGTACCTTGCCTACACGACGGAGGAAACGGAGAAGACGGAAGTGCGCGCCCTTGCCGGGAAGCTGGGCGGCGACATGGAAGCCGCCATCCGTCAGGTGGCGGAGAGACAGAAGGAATAAAAATATAATCTATAAAACAAAGGAAATATGAAGACTGAACATGCATATACTGATGCCGCACAGCGCAGGGAGGAGGAAGTCCGGGAGCATATCTCATGGTTCCGCGAGTTCCTGACATTCGGAACCGAGCTGCCGGAAACCATCAGAAGACAGTACGGCCTCGAAGAGGATTACCGGCGGTACATGGAGCTGGCGGAGAGGGACAACCGTATGTTTGAAGAGGCGGACGGCACGGAGTACCGCAGGCACATGGAGAAGATACGCAAGGGGGAAATCCCCGGTCCGGGAAAGGCTTATGGGAAAGTGGTGCTTGCAGTGGAAAAGGCATACGAGCGCATCTGCCCTTCTCCGGCAAGGGACTATCTGGAGGAGAAATATCGGGAACTGCTGTTTCTGAGGGGATGGTGTACCGGAAAGACTATGATGACCCGCTGTGGTACAAGCCGGAAATCCTTGACAAATACGGCATTGACCACAGGGCTTCACGCGGGACGGTGCTGGAGCAGGTGGAAAAGGCATACCGGGAACTGGATGCCCGATTCTGCCGGATGACGGGCAAGAAGCCCGATGCAGACAGGCTTTTCGGCAAGTCCGCAGCCCAGAAAGCGGTACCGGCACAAAGGGAGGCGTCTGAAAGCAACGCCAGAGAGGTCCGTATGCACAAGCGTGGAGGCAGAAGGCCGGGTTTCTGACGGAAAGGGCAACCTATTTAGAAAAATAAAACTTAAAAAGACAAGAAAATGAATATCAAAATGACAAAGACGGAACGACTGCTGCTGTGCGGCGGTCTGATAGGGCTGGCATCGCTGATGCTGCAAGCCTGCGAGATGGTAATGAAAGAAAACGAAGATGTGCGCGAGAAGATTTGCGGCAACTGGGAAAGCGTGGAGGGCAAGCCTGACATATTGGTGTACAAGGAGGGCGCGCACTACAAGGTGACGCTGTTCCGCAGGACGGGAGTCCGCAGGAAATTGAAGCCGGAAACTTACCTGCTGCAAAGGGAGGCGGACGGTAACCTGTACATGAACACGGGCTTCCGCATCGACGTGGCGTACAACGAGGAAACGGATGTCCTGTCCTTTTCGCCTAACGGCGACTATATCCGGGTGGATACGGATGACACTTCGGACGGCGAAAAGAAAGAAGAACAATAAGCATGTACCACTAAATCCAACGTGAAAATGAAAATGAAACGAAAACTGAAAATGCCGCTGATAGCGGTCTGCCTGTGCCTTACGGGTACGGGCGGGGCATACGCCCAATGGGTGGTGTCCGACCCCGGCAATCTTGCCCAAAGCATCATCAACTCCGCCAAGGAGATGGTGGAGACCGCCGGAACGAAAGCCAACACCCTGAACGGCTTTCTGGAAACGAAAAAGGTGTTCGAGCAGGGAAAAGCCTATTACGACGCACTGAAATCGGTGCATGATGTGGTAAGGGGCGGCACGAAGGTGGCAAAAAGCGTGGGGCTGGTGATGGAAATCTCGGAAACCTACGTGGACAACTACCAGAAGATGCTCTCGGACGAGAACTACACTTCGGAGGAGCTTGCCGCCATATCATCGGGCTATGCCATGCTGATAGACGAAAGCTCGGACGTGCTTCAGGACCTGAAAAACGTGGTGAACGTGACGGGGATGTCGCTCACGGACGCGGAACGGCTCGCCATCATCGAGAATGCCTACCGCAGCCTGCTGAACTACCGCAATCTCGTGCGCTACTATACGAACAAGACCATTTCGGTATCCTACCTGCGGGCAAGGAAGAAGAACGACATGGACCGGGTGACGGCACTCTACGGAAACCCCAACGAAAAATACTGGTAGCCTATGGGAGAGTTCGAGAACCTTCATCAGATACTCCTCTCGCTGTATGAGGAGATGATGCCGCTCTGCTCGGACATGGCAGGGGTGGCTAAAGGGCTTGCCGGACTGGGCGCGCTGTTCTACGTGGCGATGCGCGTGTGGCAGTCGCTCGCCCGTGCCGAAGCGATAGACGTGTACCCGCTGCTGCGCCCGTTTGCCATCGGGCTGTGCATCCTTTTCTTCCCGACCGTCGTGCTGGGTACGATGAATTCCGTGCTGGGGCTTGTCGTGCAGGGCACGCACTCGATGCTGGAAGAACAGACCTTCGACATGAACAGATACAGGGAGCAGAAGGACAGGCTGGAGTACGAGGCGATGATGCGGAATCCGGAAACCGCCTACCTTGCTTCGGACGAGGAGTTCGACCGGCAGATAGACGAGCTGGGCTGGTCGCCGTCGGACCTGGTCACGATGACGGGGATGTATATGGACTGGGCGTCTTACAACATCAAGAAGAGCGTGCGCGACTGGTTCCGCGAGCTGCTGGAACTGGTGTTCTTTGCAGCAGCACTGATAATCGACACGCTCCGGACGTTCTTTCTCGTGGTGCTCAGCATACTGGGACCGGTAGTCTTCGCCTTTTCCGTGTGGGACGGCTTCCACTCGACGCTTTCGGCATGGTTCAGCCGCTACATACAGATTTACCTGTGGCTTCCGGTATCGGACCTGTTCAGCACCATACTGGCGAAAATCCAGATACTGATGCTCCAGCAGGACATCGAGGCAATGCAGGCTGACCCGAATTTCTCGGTGGAGGCAAGCAACGGGGTGTACATCGTGTTCCTCATCATCGGCATCGTGGGATATTTCACTATCCCGACGGTGGCAGGCTGGATTATCCAAGCCGGTGGCGGCATAGGCAGTTACAACAAGAACATCGGCACCGCCGGAGCTCTGGCAGGCAGTCTTGCAGGAGCCACAGCGGGAAATGTGGCGGGACGCACGGGCAGGTTCATCAAGAAACAGGCCGGCAGGCTGCTGAAAAGGAAATAGCCTGAACTTCCGGGGCGGACACCGGTAGCCCCGAAGCGCCGCTCCGAAAAACAGATACCGAAACATGATTTTACAACCCAAAAAGAAAGACAGAAAAATGGAGTTCAAGAGTCTGAAAAACATCGAAACGAGTTTCCGGCAGATACGGCTGTTCGGAATCATCTACACGGCGGCATGCGCCCTCGTGGTAGTCTGCTCGGTGGTGTGCGCCTTCCGCTTCGCCGAAGCGCAGAGGCAGAAGATATACGTCCTTGACGGGGGCAAGAGCCTGATGCTCGCACTCTCGCAGGACCTGTCGCAGAACCGCCCGGCGGAAGCAAGGGAACACGTGCGCCGCTTCCACGAGCTTTTCTTCACCCTCTCGCCGGAGAAGAGCGCCATCGAACACAACGTGAAACGCGCGCTGCTGCTGGCGGACAGGAGCGCGTACAACTACTACGCCGACTTTGCGGAGAAGGGTTTCTACAACCGCATCATAGCGGGGAACATCAATCAGGTGCTTCAGGTGGACAGCGTGGTCTGCAACTTCGACCGCTACCCCTACGAGGCGCGGACATACGCAAGGCAGATGATTATCCGCGAGAGCAACGTGACGGAACGCACGCTGGTAACGGTCTGCCGCCTGCTGAACGCGAGCCGCTCGGACGACAACCCGAACGGGTTCACCATCGAGGGGTTCACGATACTGGAGAACAGGGACATCAGAAGCGTGGAGAGATAGGCGTATGGGAAAGACAAGAATAATAATTGAAAAGTGCGCCACCCGTTTCAGGACGGAACTGCACGGAATACTGGATACGCTGCCACCGAAGGCAAGGCTGGCGGTCATTGCCGGGATGCTTGTCCTCTTCGCCGCCGGATGCCTCTATACGACAGCCACCGCCATTGCCGGCTTCGGGAAAAGAGAAAAGGCACTGGAGATACGGCACATCGGAAATTTGAACCTGCCCATGCAGGAAAGTGATAACCTATATAATAATGTATATGGAAACGAAAAAAGAACAGAAGAATGAAACAAAAGAGAAGAGACGGCTGACAGGGGAACAGCGTCAGTTGAGAAGGAAGATGCTGGTCTATCCGCTGATGGGACTGACCTTTCTTGGCTGTATGTGGCTCATCTTCGCCCCCTCGCAGGAGGACAGGGAGAAAGAAAAGCTGGGGCAGGGATTCAACACCGACATGCCCCAGCCGGAAAACGCCGGAATCATCGGCGACAAGGCGAAAGCCTACGAACAACAGCAACTGGAGAAAAGGCAGAAGCAGCGCCGGGGCATGGTGGGCGACCTGTCCTCGTTCTGGAACGACACGGACGTGAAACCGGATGCGGCGGATGCACCGGAAGACTGCCGCCTGACACCGGTGGAAACACCCCGAAAGGAAACGGAGAGCCGGCAACATGCGGGTATCCGTTCTTCGGTTACTGCCAACAAGCGGCTGAACACCTCGCTGGGCACGTTCTACGAGCCGCCGAAGGAGGATGCCGAGAAGGAGGAACTCAGGCAGCGCATCGACGAGCTGGAGCGCATGGTCATGGAGCAGGAGAAAAAGCCCTCGACAATGGAGGAACAGGTCGCCCTGCTGGAGAAGTCCTACGAGCTGGCTGCGAAATACCAGAACGGAGGAAACAATGCCGGGCAAGCCGTGCAGCCCGAAGAAACGGAAACGCCCGCCGGTCATAGAGGCAAAAAGAGAATGAAGGCGGAAGCCGTGAGCGGGGTGCGTCCGACAACGGTGTCCGCCCTGCCGCAACCCCTGACGGACCCGACTTTCATCGCGGACTATGGGGACGAGCGAAACTATGGTTTCCATACTGCCATCGGTACTGCGGAAGTGCCGGGAAAGAACACCATCACCGCCTGCGTGCAGGGCGACCAGACGATAACGGACGGTCAGACGGTTAAGCTCCGGCTGCTGGAGCCGATGCGGGTGTCGGGCAGGACTGTTCCACGGAACGCCACCCTTGTGGGGTCGGCACGCTTGCAGGGCGAGCGTCTGGAAATCGGCATCACCTCGCTGGAACATCAGGGGAACATCATCCCGGTGGAGCTGGAGGTGTACGACAACGACGGACAGGCGGGCATCTTCATCCCCGGCTCGATGGAGATTGACGCGGCAAAGGAAATCGGGGCGAACATGGGCAGCTCGCTGGGAAGCAGCATCAACATCTCGACCGATGCCGGGGCGCAGCTCGCCTCCGACTTGGGAAAGGGCGTGATACAGGGAGTGTCACAATACATCTCGAAAAGGATGCGTACCGTCAGGGTGCATCTGAAATCGGGATACAGGGTGCTGCTGTATCAGGAAAAGGAATGACAACCGAAAAATATAAAGACGAAAAGAAAAAAACAACAAGACAATTTTAATCCACTAAATCCAAAGTAAAATGAGTATCAAGAAAGTAATGACAATGTTTGCCTTTTTCACAGGCATAGCCTGTGCAACCTATGCACAGGGTGTAAGCAATGACAGCACCGCCACTGCAAAGGCAGAGGGGCTGAAACTGACGAAGGAGGTCTGTCCGCAGGCGGAAGAGGATGGCGACCTGTACCACGGGCTGACGAAGAAGCTGATGTTCGACCGCATGATACCGCCGCACGGCCTGGAGGTCACGTATGACAAGACGGTGCATATCCTGTTTCCCTCGGCGGTGCGCTATGTGGATTTGGGTTCGCCCAACCTCATAGCGGGCAAGGCGGACGGTGCGGAGAACGTCATCCGCGTGAAGGCGACGGTAAGGAACTTCCGCACGGAAACGAACATGAGCGTCATCACGGAGGACGGCTCCTATTATTCGTTCAACGTGAAATATGCCGACGAGCCGCTGATGCTCAACGTGGAGATGAAGGACTTCATCCATGACGGCAGCGCGGTAAACCGCCCGAACAACGCGCAGGAAATCTACCTGAAAGAACTGGGCAGTGAAAGCCCGATGCTGGTGCATCTTATCATGAAGTCGCTTCACAAGGAGAACAAGCGCAAGGTGAAGCACATCGGCTGCAAGCGTTTCGGCATCCAGTACCTGCTGAAAGGGATATACGTCCACAACGACCTGCTGTACCTGCACACGGAGGTAAAGAACCAGAGCAACGTGCCGTTTGACGTGGACTACATCACGTTCAAGATTGTGGACAAGA
>ULYK01002061.1_pt1 | contig 14763 bp, 7 predicted proteins | sample 1962061 | NCBI WGS metagenome assembly ULYK01 (sample SAMEA4835860, study PRJEB28245) | human gut metagenome | biome: gut microbiome; material: fecal sample | place: Denmark | collected 2008
GCAGGGTGCAAAAATGCAGATGTTACTAAAAAAGAAAGAGAAAAGCCCGTTATCACCCTGGGCAGTGACAGTTATCCGCCATACAATTATCTGAATGAAGATGGAATCCCCACAGGAATTGATGTGGAATTGGCTACAGAAGCTTTCAGAAGGATGGGGTATCATGTGGATGTTGTCCAGATCAACTGGGAGAAGAAAAAAGAACTGGTAGAAAGCGGAGAGATCGACTGTATTATGGGCTGTTTTTCCATGGAAGGACGCCTTGACGATTACCGCTGGGCAGGACCATACATAGCAAGCCGTCAGGTAGTTGCTGTAAATGAGAGCAGTGATATCTATAAACTAAGTGATCTGGAGGGAAAGAACCTTGCCGTCCAGTCCACAACCAAACCGGAAGGCATCTTTCTGAACCGGACAGATGAGAGAATTCCCAAACTGGGAAATCTGATCAGTCTTGGGCACAGGGAACTGATCTATACCTTTCTGGGAAAAGGATATGTAGATGCAGTTGCTGCACATGAGGAATCCATTGTCCAGTACATGAAGGATTATGATGCAAGCTTCCGTATCCTGGAAGATCCGCTGATGGTGGTCGGGATAGGTGTTGCTTTTGCAAAAGAGGATGACAGAGGAATCTGTGAGCAGATGGATCAGACGCTGGAAGAAATGCGTCAGGATGGCACATCCCTGAAAATCATTAAAAAATATCTGGATGATCCCCAGAAGTATCTGGAGGTGGATGATCTTGGATATTAGGAGAAGAATAAAAGTAAAACGATTTTGGATATTCGGCATTCTGCTTGGAATCTGTGTGACTGCAGCTTCCCTGTATTACTTTTTTCGGGCAGAGAACAGGATGGTGGAAACTGTAAACTATGTCAAAGTGCAGTGTTCCACCTACACCCATTATAATGAAGCTTCGGAATCTAAAAGTCTCCTCCGCGCCATTGAAAGTGCCAGACAGATGAGTACGAATATCGATATGGAAACAGAAAACGGCGGCCGGCTAAGCCAGGAGTTTCTGAAAGAAAATCTGCAGACCCTCTGGGTGGATGGTATCCTTGTGCTGGATGCAGAGGGAAAGACAGTCTGCAAATACAGCATGGATGAGGCTCTGACCAATGAGATCACAGATTATCTGCAAAAAGACATTATCATGGATTTTACCGGATATGAAGAAAGATCTTATTCGGAACGGATTGACCGAGAAGACGGATCACGTATCGACATTGCAGCCTGTGCCAGAAAAGATGCACCAGGTATGGTTGCAATTTATTATTATACGTCTTCGGAATTTGTCAGAAATTATACCCTGACAGTACAGAACCTTTTAAATGGCTATAGCACTCAGAAGGATGGAACGATTATTGTTGCAGACAAGGGAACCATTGTTGCCAGCAACGATGAAAGCCTGCTGGGACAGGATACTGCCGGCAACCAGGTTGTCCAGGCAATGAAAGAGCATACAGACAGTCAGCATATTTTTCATTTAAAAAATGAAGGAACCGGAGGTTACGGAATCATGCTGAAGCAGAGGGATTATTATATTTATGCCTATCTTCCGGATACGGAAGTATTCCGTAACCTGCCGTTAAGTGTAACAGCTGTCGTTTTTCTTTATTTACTCATATTCGGTATATTCTGCTTCTGGGGTTACAGAGCGGATCTGGCACATCGGAAACAGGAAAAGGAAAAAGATGAAAAATATAAAGCAGAACTTCTAAGAGCAGCAAAAAAAGCAGAAGCAGCCAATGAGGCAAAAACTGAGTTTCTGCAGAGAATGAGCCATGACATCCGAACACCGATCAATGGAATCTGCGGCATGATCAATGTGGCAGACCATTATGCAGACAATATGGAGAAACAGACGGAATGCAGGGCAAAGATCAAAAAGACATCCCATCTGCTGCTGGAACTGATAAACGAGGTTCTGGACATGAGCAAGCTGGAGTCAGATGAAGTGGTTCTGGAAGACATCCCATTTAATCTGAACAGTATTTTTGAGGAAATACTGGGTGTGATCGAACATATGGCTGCGGAGCAGAACATCCGGATCCTTTGGGAAAAGAAAGAAGTTACACACTGGAATCTTATTGGAAGTCCGGTGCATGTGAAACGGATTCTGATGAATATTTTGTCCAATGCGGTGAAATATAACAAAGAAAACGGATATGTCTATATCAGCTGTCGGGAAATCCCATCGAAACAGACAGCAATGCCCACATTGGAATTTGTCTGCAGAGACACCGGAATTGGAATGACAGAGGCATTCCAGAAACGCATTTTTGAACCATTTGCACAGGAACATGCAGGAAGCCGCACAAAATTCGCCGGAACAGGACTGGGAATGCCAATTACAAAAAAACTGGTGGAGAAAATGGGCGGAACCATTTCCTTTGAAAGTAAAGAAGGCACAGGGACTACATTTGTGATCCGGATTCCATTCCAGATTGATGCAGATATGAAGGACAGGACTGAAACGGAAGAAAAAACGGAAGCATCTATCCAGGGGCTCCATGTTCTTCTGGCAGAGGATAATGAATTGAATATGGAGATTGCAGAATTTGTGCTTCAGAATGAAGGCACTGTGGTGACCAAAGCATGGAATGGACAGGAGGCTGTTGACATATTCAGAAAAAGCAGTCCTGGAGAATTTGATGTCATTCTTATGGATATTATGATGCCTGTCATGAATGGATATGAAGCAGCAAAGATGATCCGCTCTCTGGACAGAGAGGATGCAAAAGTGATACCGATCATTGCCATGACAGCAAACGCGTTCACTGAGGACAAAATGAGAGCAAAGGAAGCAGGAATGGATGAACATATTGCCAAGCCTGTTGATGGGAAATTATTAGTAAAAGTGATCAATGAGTTAGTAAAACACAATCAGAGGGAAAAGTTATAATGAAAAAGAAAAAATGGAACAAGTTAGTTTCTGTACTTTTGGTGATGGTGACAGTCATGTCACTTCTGTCTGGCTGCGGCAGGAAAAGTACGGAAAAAGAAGACGCGGAAACTATCACAGTGTATCTATGGACCACAAATCTGTATGAAAAATACGCATCATACATCCAGGAACAGCTTCCGGATATCAACATTGAATTTGTAGTAGGCAATAATGATCTGGATTTCTATCGTTTTCTGAACGAAAACGGTGGATTGCCGGATATTATAACCTGCTGCCGGTTTTCCCTCCATGATGCAAGTCCTCTGAAAGACAGTCTGATGGATCTTTCCACAACCAATGCGGCAGGTGCTGTCTATGATACATACCTTAACAGTTTCAGAAATCAGGATGGCAGCGTAAACTGGCTTCCTGTGTGTGCAGATGCCCATGGCTTTGTAGTGAACAAAGATCTTTTTGAAAAGTATGATATTCCTCTTCCAACGGATTATGAAAGCTTCGTTTCTGCCTGCCAGGCATTTGATGAGGTGGGTATCCGTGGGTTTACTGCAGACTATTACTATGATTATACCTGTATGGAAACACTGCAGGGTCTGTCTGCATCAGAGCTGTCTTCTGTGGATGGACGTAAGTGGCGTACCATCTACAGTGACCCGGACAATGCAAAGAGAGAAGGTCTGGACAGTATTGTCTGGCCGGAGGCTTTTGAACGTATGGAGCAGTTTATTCAGGATACAGGGCTGAGCCAGGATGATCTGGATATGAATTATGATGATGTGGTTGAGATGTACAAAAGTGGTAAGCTTGCCATGTATTTCGGCAGTTCTGCCGGTGTAAAAATGTTCCAGGATCAGGGCATTAACACAACATTCCTGCCATTCTTTCAGCAGAACGGCGAAAAGTGGCTGATGACTACACCATATTTCCAGATAGCTTTAAACCGTGACCTGACAAAGGATGAAACACGTCGGCAGAAAGCAATGAAGGTACTGAACACAATGCTTTCAGAGGATGCGCAGAACCGGATCATTTATGATGGGCAGGATCTGTTAAGCTATAGCCAGGATGTGGATTTCCGGCTTACGGAATATCTGAAGGATGTGAAACCTGTGATCGAAGAAAACCATATGTATATCCGTATTGCGTCAAATGACTTTTTTTCCATTTCCAGGGATGTGGTGTCTAAGATGATCTCAGGAGAATATAATGCAGAGCAGGCTTATCAGTCATTTAATTCCCAGCTTCTTGAAGAAAAATCCACTTCTGAGGATATTGTGTTGGATTCAAAGAAAACTTATTCCAATCGTTTCCATACCAGCGGAGGCAATGAAGCCTATTCTGTTATGGCAAACACTTTGCGCGGTATTTATGGGACGGATGTGCTGATTGCAACAGGAAACAGCTTTACAGGAAATGTACTGAAGGCCGGTTATACAGAAAAAATGGCAGGCAACATGATTATGCCAAACGAGCTTTCCGCTTACAGCAGTGAGATGAGCGGGGCAGAACTGAAGGAAACGGTCAGAAACTTCGTAGAAGGCTACCAGGGAGGCTTTATCCCCTTTAACCGTGGCTCTCTGCCTGTGTTCAGTGGTATTTCTGTAGAAATCAGGGAAACGGATAATGGTTATACATTGAGTAAAGTTTCAAAGAATGGAAAACAGATTCAGGACAAGGATACTTTTACTGTGACCTGCCTTGCAGCACCACAATATATGGAAGCTTATCCAGCAGAGGAAAATATTGTATTTGATGGAGGGGATACCTCTGTGGAAGATACCTGGACAACATATGTTTCAGATGGTAATGCCATTCTTGCAGAGCCTGAAGACTACATTACTCTGAGGTGAGAAGAATGGATGTTAAGAATCATAATACAAACAGAAAGAAACGGGTTGTGAGAAAACGATGGAATGCAGCAGTTCTTATTGCCCTATTTGTTGGAATCCTTTTGACTGTTTTCCAATATTTGGGGTTTGTATCGAAGACTGTTTATGAGGAAAGTGTTTCTCACCTGACAGAAATTTTTCATCAGTCTGATAATATGCTAAGTGAGCTGACAAATAAGAATCTGACTTATCTCCATATATGGGGGGAATATCTGCAGAACACTTCCGATGAAAGTGAAATTCGTGAGTATATAGAGAAAGCACAGGAAGATGCAGGCTTTTTAGATTTTTATTTCCTGTCAGCGGACGGGAACTATAAGATGGTAACAGGTGAAACCGGGTATCTGGGATTACAGGAAAATATTGAAGATGAGATCCGGCAGGGAAATGATGTGATAACCAATGCAACAGTTCCCGGAAAATCCCAGCTCCTTGTTTTTGCCACTCCCAGGCCTCATGGAAGTTATCAGGGCTTTGAATATGATGCCATTGCCATTGCCTATGAAAACTCTGATATCGTAAATGTGCTGAATATTTCTGCTTTCAATGGAAATGCCCAGAGTTATGTGGTTCATCCGGATGGCCGTGTTGTTGTGGATCATTCTTCTGAGGCATGGGGAGAGGTGTATAATTTCTTTGGGATTCTGAGAGAACATTCCAATATGTCTGAAAAAGAGATTCTTAAACTCTCAGAAGAGTTTAAGGAAGGACATACAGATGCAATGCTGATAAATCTGGATGGAGAGGATTACTATCTGGTCTATGAGAAATCCAAACCTCAGGACTGGATCTTTCTGGGACTTGTCCAGGCTGATATCGTCAATGCAAGTATGAATGTTCTGCAGCGTAGCACTGTGCTGCTTGTAAGTGCAGTAGCGGTGTGTATTGCCGGCCTTTTTATTGGAATTATTCTCCGGAAAAACAGGGTAAACCTGAAGAGAAAGGATACGGAGATCCTGTACAGGGACGAATTGTTTCAAAAGCTGTCAATGAATGTAGATGACGTTTTCCTGATGCTGGATGCAAAAACATATCAGGCAGATTACGTCAGTCCCAATGTGGAAAAACTGCTGGGAATTACAGTAGAACAGATTCGTAAAGATATTTGTGTCCTTGGGAAACTGCATCCCGGGGACGTTGAAGATCCGGAGAAGAAGTATCTGGAAGAAATCCAGGTTCATGAGCAGCAGGAATGGGATCTTGAATATGTTCATCAGAAAACAGGAGAACACCGCTGGTTTCATAACGTTGCAATGGGCAGCGAGGTAAACGGAAAAAAGAAATATATCCTGGTTCTGTCAGATCGTACCTCTGATAGAAAAATGAATCAGGCCCTTTCTGAGGCGGTCCGCGCTGCGGAGACTGCAAACAAGGCAAAGAGCACCTTCCTTTCCAATATGTCTCACGATATCCGTACACCAATGAATGCGATCATTGGTTTTACCACACTGGCTGTAAGCAACATTGATGATAAAGAAAGGGTTCGGGATTATCTGGGTAAGATTCTTTCCTCCAGTAATCATCTGCTCTCACTGATCAATGATATCCTGGATATGAGCCGTATTGAGAGCGGGAAAATCCATCTGGAAGAGACGGAAGTCAGTCTGTCAGAGGTTCTTCATGATCTGAAAACCATTATCAGCGGACAGATCCATGCGAAACAGTTAGAGCTTTACATGGATGTCATGGATGTTACCAATGAGGATGTTTATTGCGACAAGACCAGGCTGAATCAGGTGCTGCTGAATCTTTTGTCCAATGCGATCAAGTTTACTCCTGCAGGCGGAACCGTTTCTGTCCGGCTGAGAGAGTATCCGGGTACACAGAGAAGCTGTGAACTGTACGAAATCCGGGTAAAGGATAACGGAATCGGCATGAGTCAGAAATTTGTACAGAAGATCTTTTCTCCTTTTGAGAGAGAGCGGACTTCCACTGTAAGCAGGACTCAGGGTACAGGACTGGGTATGGCTATCACCAAGAACATCGTAGATATGATGGGCGGAACCATTGAGGTTCAGACAGAACAGGGCAAAGGTACTGAATTTATTATCCGTCTGCCATTGCGGATCCAGCCTGAGAATCACCGTATAGAGAAAATCGCAGAACTGGAAGGTCTGAAGGCATTGGTAGTAGACGATGATTTCAATACCTGTGACAGTGTGACTAAGATGCTTGTGAAGGTTGGAATGCGTTCGGAATGGACACTTTCCGGCAAGGAGGCTGTTCTCCGCGCACGACAGTCTATGGAAATGGGGGATGCATTCCACGCTTATATCATTGACTGGCGTCTGCCTGATATGAATGGCATTGAAGTTACCCGTCAGATCCGCAGTCTTGGTGATGATACGCCGATCATTATCCTGACTGCTTACGACTGGTCAGATATTGAAGTGGAAGCCAGGGCAGCAGGGGTGACTGCGTTCTGTGCCAAACCTATGTTTATGTCAGATATCAGAGAGACTCTGATGGCTGCTATCGGCCAGAAGCAGGCCGGGGCAGATGATAATATTCTTCCGGCAGCAGATTCAGATTTCAGAGACAGGCGCATACTGCTTGTGGAAGATAATGAACTGAACAGTGAAATTGCAGTAGCGCTCCTTAGTGAATATGGTTTTCAGGTTGATACAGCGGAAGATGGAGCAGAGGCTGTGGAGAAGGTTAAGAATTCAAGACCAGGTGATTATGATCTGGTGCTTATGGATGTGCAGATGCCTGTAATGAACGGATATGAGGCTACTGAGCAGATCCGTTCACTGGATGATCCGGCACTGGCGGGAATTACGATCCTTGCCATGACTGCCAATGCTTTTGACGAAGACAGAAAGAAAGCACTGGCATGTGGTATGGATGGATTTCTATCCAAACCAATTGTTATAGAGGAACTGATCAGTACATTACAAAACAGTCTGGGGTAAGTTTTCTGTTTGAACTGTGATAATGGGATATGAAAAGTGGTTTGATGAAAGCAAGGAGGAGCAACGAATGATTTGTGGAATGACGTATTTTCAGATATGTCTGTATTTTCTTATTTATTCTTTTGGCGGCTGGGTTGTTGAAGTTATTTTTCATGCAGTAGCGTTGGGAAAAGTTATAAACAGAGGTTTCCTGAATGGACCGGTTTGCCCGGTATATGGATTTGGGGTGCTTTCTGTTTTTGCTTTGCTCAATACAATTCAGGGCAGCGGGCGTCAGATGAGTGATGGAATGATTTTTGTGTTTGGAATTGTTCTGGCAACTGCGGTGGAACTGGTTGCAGGCTGGCTGCTGGATGTGTGTTTCCATGCAAGATGGTGGGATTATTCAGATAAACCCTTCAATTTTCATGGCTACATTTGTCTGGAGTTTTCTCTGATCTGGGGACTGGCTATCGTTATGGTGGTAAAAGTTTTCCAGAAGTATGTAGAGTCACATGCATCACATACACCTGCAACCTGGGAATGGATTGTGATAGCAGTTTTGTATGCTGTGTATCTGACAGATTTTATTGTGACCGTAGCAGTAATCCAGGGACTGAATAAAAAGCTTACCAGACTGGATAAAGTTCGTTCAGATTTGAGAATTGTAAGTGATAAACTGAGTGATACTCTGGCTACGACTACGATTGGCACAGCACAGAAAGTGGGAGAAGGAAAGGTTCAGGCAACTCTTGCAGCAGCAGAATTGCGTGATGCAACTGCCGCACAGCGAGAAAAATCTATCGAAATGCTTCGTATAAAAAGAGCGGAGCTTCAGGCTCAGTTTGAGGAACTGTCCAGTTCTATTACCAATCATACCGTTGTCGGTCAGGGGCGTATCATCAAGGCATTTCCGAAGATGCAGCACAGAGACTATTCCGAACTGATTCAGGAGCTGAAAAAGAGATTAAAATAGATTAAAATAGATTAAAATGCAGAGGGAGGCTTCAGGTGAACAGACAGGCAGTACAAACCTTAAAGACTTATTTTGGATATGATACATTCAGAGAAGGGCAGGAGAGTGTTGTGGAGTCCATTCTGGAACACCGGGATGTGCTTGCAATCATGCCGACAGGAGCTGGAAAATCCATCTGTTATCAGGTACCGGCACTGATGCTGTCAGGAATTACGATTGTAATTTCTCCTCTGATCTCACTGATGCAGGATCAGGTAAAGGCTTTGAATGAAGCGGGAATACATGCCGCATTTATCAATTCTTCACTGTCGGAAAGTCAGATTAGCAAGGCGTTGTACCTGGCAGCAGGAGGAAGATACAAAATTATTTATGTTGCACCGGAACGTCTGGAAAATTATGAGTTTCTGGAATTTGCCAGACAGGTGGAGATTTCCATGGTGACAGTGGATGAGGCACATTGTATTTCACAGTGGGGCCAGGATTTCAGACCAAGCTATGTCAAAATCGTAGACTTTGTAAAAAATCTTCCCGGTCGTCCGATCGTCAGTGCTTTTACCGCAACTGCAACAGAGGAAGTAAAGAACGACATTCTCTGTACTTTAAATCTGGAAGATCCGAAAGTAGTGATTACCGGGTTTGATAGAAAGAATTTATATTACAGCGTGGAAAATATCCGGCGAAAAGACGATTTTGTGATGGATTACATAGACAGACATCCAACAGAGAGCGGGATTATTTACTGCTCTACAAGAAAAAATGTGGACAATCTTTTTGAACTGCTTTTCCAAAAAGGAGTTGCTGTTACCAGATATCATGCAGGACTGAATAATGAAACCAGAAAAAAGAATCAGGATGATTTCATTTATGACAGAACTCCTGTTATTATTGCAACAAATGCATTTGGAATGGGGATTGATAAATCCAATGTGAGATATGTGATCCATTACAATATGCCGCAGAGTATGGAGAATTATTATCAGGAGGCAGGACGTGCAGGGCGTGACGGAGAGAATTCCCAGTGCGTTCTATTGTTTTCTGCACAGGATGTTATAATCGACCGAATGCTTCTGGATAACAAAGATTTTTCCGATGTGGATGAAGAGGATGAATTTCTCATTCGTCAGCGGGATATACGAAGGCTTCAGATCATGGAAGGATATTGTAAAACAACAGGATGTCTGCGAAATTATATTCTGGAGTATTTCGGTGAAAAGACCTTCGGTCCCTGTGATAATTGTGGAAATTGTCACAGAGAATACCATGAGACAGATATGACCAGAGAGGCGAAGTGGGTAGTGAACTGTGTAGCTGAGACGAGAGGAAGGTATGGACTGACAATTGTGATTGGTACTCTGCTAGGGGCCAAGAGAGCCCGGTTGAGGGAGCTTGGAGCAGATAAGTATAAATCTTATGGAGCATTGAATGATCACAGTGAGGCAGAACTCAGGGCACTGATCAGCCAGATGACTGAGATGGGATATCTCTATCAGACACAGGAACGTTACAGTGTGCTGAAACTGGGCGATATTTCTCCGCTAAGAGATGAAAATACTCACGTGATCATGCGTACTTACGAGGAAAAAGAACCGGATAAAAAGAAAAAGCCCCAGAAATCTGTCAGAAAACGCAGTACAGATGCGCTTACGGCAGCAGGTTACGATTTATTTGAAGCCCTGCGGAAACTTCGTCTGGAAATTGCAAAAGAGGAAGCCATGCCTCCATATATCGTGTTCAGTGATAAGACGCTGATAGATATGTGCATCAAATGTCCATCAAATGAAGAAGAAATGCTGGAGGTTTCCGGTGTGGGCGAGAATAAGCTAAAGAAATACGGTCAGAGATTTCTGGAAGAGATACAGAAGTTCTGCCTGGAACGTCCGAATGCGGTTTTGAGTATGTCGGAAGATGAAAATGGTAATCCCTGAGAACAAAGGTTGGAAAACAGATGAATATAGAAAAATATACGGAAGAATTAATCACATTGAGACATTACTTTCATCAACATCCGGAGCTGGCACTTCAGGAAGTGGAGACGTCTGCATATATCCGGAAATATCTGGAGAAACTGGGATATGAGATTGTGCCGATAGAACCTACAGGATTGATCGCGGAACTTCCATCTCTGAGAAACAGGGAGAAACTGGTTATACTCAGGGCGGAGATGGATGCATTGCCCATACAGGAGCAGACAAATCTGCCATATGCATCAGTAAATCAGGGATGTATGCATGCCTGCGGTCACGATATGATCCTGGCAGCAGCACTGATCCTTGCAAAAATTGTGGCAGAAGAGCAAAGAATGCAGGAAAGTTTTCCGGTCAGACTCCGGTTCCTTTTTGAACCTGCAGAGGAGATTGGTGAAGGTGCAAAAAGAATGCTTCAGGCCGGAGCATTAGAGAATCCGAAAGCAGATGCATTTCTGATGTTTCATTACGCAGCGGACATGACATTTGGAATGGCAGTGCATCAGGGACAGGCATCTTCAATGATCAACAGTATGCAGATTCATGTTCATGGAAAATCCAGTCACTGGTGTGAAGCGGATAAGGGGATTGATGCAATTTATGCAGCTGCTCAAGTGATAAGTGCCATTCATGATCTGAATGAAAGTTTTGGAAAACAGCATCCGGATGCAGGAAAATATATTGTGGGTACGGGTACGATTCATGGCGGTGAATATACGAATATTATTGCAGACCATGTGGTATTAAACGGAAATATACGCGCAGTTCATGAAGAAACTTACATGGCACTTGAGCACGAACTGGAGAGAAATCTGCAGGAAATTGAAAAGCAGACTGGCACACAGATCCGTATGGAATTTCCCAAAAATCCGGTATATGCGTTTGCCAATGATGAGGAACTTACAGAGACAGCAAAGGCAGTGGGTGAAGAAGTATTTGGGGATAAGTTTGTCCTGGAAGGAGAAGATGAGCTGTTTCTTTCAGGTGATAATGCATACAGATATTTCAGAGAAACCAGAGGACTTTTCACAGTATTTCTTGCGGGAATACCAGGAGAGAATCATCCTCTGCATCATCCGAAATTTCAATTGGATGAGAGAATACTGCCGTACAGCGTGGAGACATTGTATAAGATTATAACTACATTATGAGTATTGCAATTTTGGAAAATAATGAATTGTGATGTGGTTCAGCAGAGCGTGAAATTCTACTGAACTGGATTAATATATTATTTACGCAGATTGCTATGGAAGGAACGTCAGCAGGATGGATAATTTGTATCTGTTCTGCTGTTTTTTGAGTATACTCGTAATAATTTCAGAGAATACTGTAAATTAACCCAATTAAGTAAGCCCTGCTTCAATTGAGGATATCCACCTGACTCTATAAAAAATCTCATAAATAAATGAAAAAAATTACCAAAAGGACTTGAAAATTGGATTAAAATAGTATAATATAAAAACATAAACAAATTAAGAATGCATAGCAACTATAACTTATTAACGTTGAGTGACAGCAGATTGCTGAATAGTAACGGACAGACGATATACTATAAAGAAAGAATTGAGGGCAGAAATATGAAGATTACAGATACCATTAAATATGTCGGAGTGAATGACCATCAGGTAGATTTGTTTGAGGGACAGTATGCAGTGCCAAACGGAATGGCATATAATTCCTATGTGATTCTGGATGACAAGGTTGCAGTTATGGATACTGTAGATGCCAATTTCAAACATGAATGGCTGGATAATCTTGAACAGGCACTGGGCGGACGTAAGCCGGACTATCTGATCGTTCAGCATATGGAGCCTGACCATGCAGCAAATGTAGCGAACTTTCTGGAAGTATATCCCGGCACTACAGTAGTAGCCAATGCGAAGACATTTGTAATGATCAAGAATTTCTTCGGACTGGATCTGGAAGGGCAGAAACTGGAAGTAGAGAATGGTTCTACACTGAGTCTGGGAAATCATAATCTTACTTTTGTATTTGCGCCAATGGTACACTGGCCGGAGGTTATGGTGACTTATGACAGCACAGATAAAGTTCTTTTTTCGGCAGATGGATTTGGTAAGTTCGGTGCTCTGGATGTGGAAGAAAACTGGGATGATGAAGCAAGAAGATACTTTATCGGTATTGTTGGTAAATATGGTGCACAGGTACAGAGACTTCTGAAAGTAGCAGCTACTCTGGATATTCAGATCATCTGTCCGTTACATGGTCCGGTACTTACAGAAAATCTGGGACATTATATCAGCCTCTATGATACCTGGTCCTCTTACACACCGGAGGAAGAAGGAATCGTAGTTGCATATACTTCTGTATACGGACATACCAAAGAAGCAGTCAATCAGTTTGTGGAGAAATTAAAAAGCAAGGGATGTCCGAAGGTAGTTGTTTATGATCTGGCAAGAGATGATATGTCTCAGGCACTCAGTGATGCATTCCGTTACAGTAAGCTGGTACTGGCAACAACTACTTATAATGCAGGAATCTATCCGTTTATGAATGACTTTATTACCCGTCTGGCAGAGCATAATTTCCAGAACCGTACGGTAGGTCTTATTGAAAACGGTTCCTGGGCACCTCTGGCAGCAAAAGTAATGAAAAATATGCTTTCTGAATGTAAGAAAATCAACTGGCTGGACACTACAGTGAAGATTATGTCCGCAGTAAATCAGGAAAACAGAGATCAGATGGAAGCGATGGCTTCCGAGCTTTGTAAGGAATATATTGCAAAGAATGATGAACTGGCAAATAAAAATGACATGACAGCATTATTCCGTATTGGTTATGGTCTCTATGTAGTGACATCAAATGACGGTAAGAAGGATAACGGACTGATTGTCAACACAGTTACCCAGCTGACAGACTCTCCGTTCCGCGTTGCAGTTAATATCAATAAGACAAATTATTCTCACCATGTTATCAAGCAGACAGGGGTGATGAATGTAAACTGTCTCTCTGTAGAAGCTCCGTTCTCTGTATTTGAACAGTTTGGTTTCCAGAGTGGAAGAAGCGTGGATAAATTTGCGGGACAGAAGGTGAATCGTTCTGATAACGGACTGATATTCCTGGACAAATATATCAACGCATTTATGTCCCTGAAAGTAGAGCAGTATGTAGATCTGGGAACTCACGGAATGTTCATCTGCAGTGTGACAGAAGCCCGCGTGGTAAGTGACCAGGAGACAATGAGCTACACCTATTATCAGAAAAATGTAAAACCGAAACCTGAAACAGAAGGTAAGAAAGGATTTGTATGTAAAGTCTGCGGATATATCTACGAAGGTGATGAACTTCCGGAAGATTATATCTGCCCACTGTGTAAACATGGTGCTGTAGACTTCGAACCGATTGGATGAAAGATTTCTCTTGTTAAACTGCTAAAGAGTGACATTCTGTTATATGAATAATTGTTGAGATTTCAGAGTGATCTGATTGATAAAATAAAAAATAGAGATTGTCAGTGGTTATTAAATAGCTGGCAATCTCTATTTTGCTCCAATATGGTACTATTATTAAATGCAGAAAATAGTACAATTACAGTTGTATTGTAAGGATGAATAGACGATGGGATATTAATAGAAACATTATGGGATGTAAAGAAATTTTGATAGACGAATTCAATAGCAATATGTTACACTTTATAAAAGTTAGAGTTTAATATATCAAATATAAAGGGAAGTGTGTCTATTGAAACAAATTAAAAAGAAACTTCCAATAGGAATAGAAAATTTTGCAAAGCTTCAGGCGGAAGATTTCTACTATGTAGACAAAACGATGCTTATCAAAGAACTTCTGGATAATTGGGCGGAGGTGAATCTGTTTACACGTCCGAGAAGATTTGGTAAAACACTGAATATGAGTATGCTGAAAGCATTCTTTGAATTAAACGGTGATAGGAACTGCTTTAAAGGAACAAGAATTTTCAGAGAAGTTTATCTTTGCGAACAATACATGGGAAAGTTCCCTGTGATTTTTATTTCCCTGAAGAGTATCAGCGCACAAACTTATGAAAAAGCCTGTGATATGGCAATACAGATTGTAAATGGTGAGGCGCGTAGATTCCAGTATTTATTGGACAGTGAACGTTTGACGGAATATGATAAGGATGCGTTCAAATCAT
>ULYK01054331.1_pt1 | contig 14667 bp, 9 predicted proteins | sample 1962061 | NCBI WGS metagenome assembly ULYK01 (sample SAMEA4835860, study PRJEB28245) | human gut metagenome | biome: gut microbiome; material: fecal sample | place: Denmark | collected 2008
ACGACTGGCCGATGCAAGATAACGAAGTCGATCCATTACGTGTTGATGCTTGCTGTTCCAATCCTCCATATTCAAAAAAATGGGTAGTTCCAACTGAGAGCGATCCTCGTTTTGATGATTACGGTAAAGCACCCAAGTCAAAGGCGGACTACGCGTTCTTGTTGCACAATCTCTATCATTTGAATGCCGGCGGCATCATGACAATCGTTTTGCCTCACGGTGTGCTTTTCCGAGGTGGCGAGGAAGGCGAAATACGTACCAAGCTATTAGAGAACGGCAATATCGAAGCCATTATCGGGCTTCCCGCTGATATTTTCTACGGTACGGGAATTCCCACAATTGTTATGGTTCTCCGCCGTTCGCGCATCGAGCGTGATGTTTTATTCATAGACGCATCAAAATGCTTTATTAAAGATGGCAAAAAGAATCGTTTGCGCGAGCAGGATATTCGTCGAGTGTTTGATGCTTACAGAGCACGCAAGGAAATAAACGGCTTTGCGCATGTTGCGACATGGGAAGAAATCGAAAGAAACGGTTTTAACCTCAACATTCCTCGTTATGTTGACTCATCAGATAAGACTACCGCGCCAGATATCTATGCGAGCATGTTTGGTGGTGTGCCTGTTGCTGAAATCAATGAACTAGACCACTGGTGGGAGACGTTGCCGAGTTTAAGGGATGAGCTTTTTGTGGAAGATGGTCCGTATGCGAGCCTTCTGACAAGCAACTCCGACAACGTTATTGAGGCAAACCAAGATGTGACAGCATTTAAAGTTGCTGCTGCCAACACGGCAGAATCATTCTGCTCGAGTCTGCGCAAATCTTTGTTGTGCGGCAATATGGAAACAATCGATCTTCGATCTGCCCTACAAGGCCTTGAGTCTGAACTCTTTTCTAAGTTTTCTTCACTGCCTTTGGTTGATGAATATGCCGCTTATCAAGAGTTTTCGGATACTTGGAAAGTAATTGCGAACGATTATGAGTCTATACAAAATGATGGATTCTTCACTGCAATACATGCAATTGATCCCAATATGGTTGTAAAGAAAAAGAACGATAAAGACGATGAGGAGGAAGAGGCTCAAGACAAAAAAGTGCCTTGGATTGGTCGCGTTCTTCCCTTCGATATTGTTCAACGACTATTTTTGCCTTCTGAGTTAGCAAAGGCTGCAAATCTTGAAGCCCTCATTTCAGAGCAGGATCAGATATGCGCTGACTTTGTCGATGGATTAAGCGAAGAAGAGAAAGAGCCGGGCTTTATCAAAGATGACGGCTCTATAGATTCCGGAAAAACGACGCGGGCCTATTGGGAGGCTTGCTCTGAATACTCTTCTGAATTAGATGGCCTTATTTGCTATTGGGACATCCTCAAGGACAAGTCAAAAGGTGTTGCCGACCTTTCGCCTATACCCCTTCGATACCACGATACCGATTGGGGTGCAATCAAGGCAAAAAAAGATGGTAGCTATACAGCAAAAGCCATTGAAGGCCGTATTAGCACGCTTATTGAGGCCATTGACCTAGACGAAGAGTCTTTGGCGTCACGCTTGAAGATTGTAATAGGCGCAATTGAGACGACTAAGCAAGCCAAAAAGGATTTGAAGGTTGCCCAGAAAGAGCTCACTGATTCAACCAGCGATTACATAAAAGCCATTGATTCGCAGGAGGCGATTTCTGTTCTTGATGCGAAATGGGCACAAGCTCTTGGAGCAAAATTTGAAGAACTGGCTAATTCGAGCATTGAAACGCTTAAATCCCAAGTTAAGTCTCTCGCTAACCGGTACGCGGTGACACTTAAAGATGTTGATGAAAACATCGCTACCACTTCGGCTGAATTAGTCGGCATGCTTGGCCAGCTGCGAGGGAATGAGTTCGATATGGCGGGAATCGCTGAACTAAAAGACCTTTTGGGTGGTGAATAGCATGGAAAGCGAAACAAGGGCCCCCGAAATTCGCTTCGAAGGCTTTACCGACCCTTGGGAACAGCGTAAGTTGGGCGACCTGGTTCTTATCGAGCGAGGCGGATCACCTCGTCCCATCGACGCATATATTACGGAAGGTCCCGCAGGACTGAACTGGGTAAAGATTGGTGACGCGCCTAGTATGGGACGATACATTACTTCTACATCGGAGAAAATTAAGCCTGAGGGGCTTTCGAAAACGAGGCAAGTATATCCAGGCGACCTAGTTCTCTCTAACTCCATGAGCTTCGGTAGACCGTACATTATGGCTGTTGAGGGCTGTATTCATGACGGATGGCTGCTGATCCGAGACGCTCAAAACCAATTTGATCCTGTATTTCTCTGCCATATGCTGGGCACATCCCAAATGCTTGAGCAGTACCGAATGTTTGCCTCCGGAAGCACGGTTAATAACCTGAACAAAGAGCTCGTAGGGAATGCCACGGTTCCTGTGCCCAATAGGAACGAACAGGTTGAAATCGGCAAATACCTAGACGAGCTTGACAACCTCATCACCCTTCATCAGCGTAAGTATGACAAGCTATGCGTTGTTAAAAAATCGATGCTGGACAAAATGTTCCCGAAGCCAGGTGCACTCTATCCCGAAATTCGCTTCGAAGGCTTTACTGACCCTTGGGAACAGCGTAAGTTGGGAGAATTTGGTTCGGTTGCGATGTGCAAGCGCATCTACAAAGAGCAAACCTCGGAGCAGGGCGATGTTCCGTTCTTTAAAATTGGAACTTTTGGTGCGGATCCAGATGCCTTCATCTCCAATGAGCTGTTTGACTACTTCAAGCGTACCTATCCGTATCCAACCCCGGGCACGTTATTGATATCTGCTGCAGGAAGTATTGGGCGAGTTGTTGAATACCAAGGTGAAAAGGCGTATTTTCAAGACTCAAACATTGTTTGGCTCGAACACGATCATAGATTGAACGATACGTTTCTCAAGCCTTTATACTCGCAAATTGAATGGGGCTTAGAAGGCAGCACGATTAAGCGACTTTACAACAAGGACTTACTGAGTGCAGAAGTCACTATTCCAGGCAGTAGAGAGCAAAAAGAAATCGGCCGATTCTTTGCCAAGCTCGACGACCTTATCACCCTTCATCAGCGTAAGTTGGAACTGCTGAAAAATGTCAAGAAATCGCTCCTTGAAAAAATGTTCGTGTAAGGATTTATCCTATGGCCTTCAATCTTGAAAAGGACTTCGAAGATGCGCTAACTAACCTTCTTGTTGAGAAAAAAGGTTGGGTCGATGGCGTTCTATTCAACCCAGATGAAACAGACTTAGTGGACAACTGGAAAAACTATCTCAACGAGACCAATAATTCTCGTGACCGGCTTAATGGCTATCCGCTTACGGATAGCGAGATGGAGCAGCTGCTGGCTAAAATCAGAGCATGTGATACCCCCTTTAAAGCAAATGGCCTGCTTCTAGGGGAAAGTCTCCCTCTTGTTCGTGACAACAGAGATGATTTCGAACATTTAGGCAAAACAATCACCATTCAGATTTTCAATAAAAGAGCGGTCGGTGGGGGCAAAAATCGTTATCAAATTGCGCGCCAGCCCCAATTCAAAACAACTAATGACGTTTATCCCGCACAACGTGGCGATTTAATGCTGTTGATAAACGGCCTTCCCGTTATCCATATTGAGCTTAAGCGTTCGAATACTCCCCTTTCTCAAGCCTATGGACAGGTTCGTAACTATTTGTACAAAGGCGTTTTTTCAGGCTTCTTCTCAACCGTTCAACTGTTTGTTGCAATGACGCCGGAAGAGACAAAATATTTTGCCAACCCCGGCGAGCAATATGTTCACGAGCATGAAGGTCTTAATACCAAATTCATGTTTAATTATGCTGGCGAAAACAATGTTGCCATTAACAATTGGGAAGAGATTGGCTCGCGCTTACTTTCTATTCCGATGGCTCACAAAATGGTTTCGTTCTACACGATTGCAGAGCATGCTAACCACAACCTTCTGGTTATGCGTCCGTACCAGATGCATGCCGTGGACAAAATTGAAGCCCGTGTTTCTGAAAAAGCGCGAAGTGGCTGGAAAACTAAGAATCAACTTGGCGGTTATATTTGGCACACTACAGGCTCAGGTAAAACTCTTACGAGCTACAAAGCTTGCACTCATCTTGCTAGCTTAGGCATGGCAGACCGTACACTTCTGGTTGTTGACCGTCTGGATTTAAACGAGCAAACCAAGCTTGAGTACGAGCGATTTAGCGGCGGCATTGTTGATATTAATGAAGCATCGAGTTCGGAATCCCTTAAGGCGCAATTAGTCAATGCCAAAAACGGAAAACGCCTTTTTGTTACCACTATCAATAAGCTTGCGAATGTCGCGAAAGATGCAACAAGTTTTGAACTGGAGAGGCTGGCCAATCAACGCATTGTCATTATCGTAGACGAATGCCATCGCTCGCAATTCGGAGAAATGATGTCGCAGGTGAAGGCTGCGTTGCCGTATGCCATTTTTTTTGGATTTACAGGAACGCCCATTGGGTCCTTTAACGCAAAAGGCGAGCTGACTACTAAAGATATATTTGGTGACAACATTGCTAAGTACACCATTGCCAACGGCATTCATGATGGCAGTGTGCTTGAGTTCGATCTTCGTCAGCTCGGGTCATTCGACGAAGAGGCCTTGCGCGAAGCGGTCGCTCTGGAAAAAGCAAAGGCCAAAGATGCAGCGGAAGTGTTTGCAGACGAGCGTAAAGCAAAAGTTTACGAGCGCTTTATGCATGATGTTGCTATGTGCTATCCCTTGGATGAGGAAACCGGCGAGCCCGAAAAACCGGGTATCGAAGACTATGTTCGCTCGGCACAATATGATACTGACGCCTATCGACGTGCTGTTGTCGGGGATATTAAAAAGTCCTGGACCGAAACGTCTTTTAACTCGAAGTTTCATGCTCTTCTTGCAACTTCGTCAATTGCTGAGGCGGTTGCCTATTTCAATCTTGTGCGCGAATTAATGCCGAATCTCAAAGTCGCAGCAATATTTGATCCTAGTGAAGATTATGGCGTGAATGGTCTTGGTAAAATCGCTGGCTTGACCGACATCCTGGCTTTCTATAATGCGACCTTTTCTAAGCGTTACGATATTAAGACCTATGCGGACTTTAAAGTTGATGTAATGAATCGTCTCGCCCATAAAGGCGTTTATCGAAATATCGAATTTAAGCCTCAGGAGTGCATCGATCTGGTTATTGTTGTTGACCAGCTTTTAACGGGATATGATTCAGCGTGGGTTCGGACTCTTTATTTAGACAAATATCTGAAGCATGAAGCAATAATCCAAGCATTCAGCCGCACAAATCGTTTGCTTGATGACGACAAGCCGTTCGGCATCATTCGCTATTTCCGTAAGCCTCATTCCATGAAGCGAAATATTGAATTTGCTATTAGAAAATACTCTGGTGGCGAAAAGGTTGACGTAGTTGTGGTCCCGCTTACGATACATGTAGCCAAGATGAATGCGGCATTTGAGGAAATACAGTCCCTGTTTGAAAGCTCGGGCTATGGCGATTTCTCAAGACTCCCCGAAGACAAAGTTATTCGGGCGAAGTTCGTCAAAGCAATGAATGAGCTAATTCGGAATTTAACTGCTGCTCGTGCACAGGGCTTTAGTTTCGAGAACTCTGAGATGACCTCTATTGATCCCGAGACAGGCGCACTTGAGGTATTCGAGCTGAACAGGGAGACAGGAGAAATCATGAACGAGACGTGCTCTTTGACCCCTGAAACTCTGCAAAAGTTGGTGAAGCGCTACGAAGAGGTAGATTCACGAGAGCACGAAAAAGGCGATTATGTTCCTTATGATATAGACGTGCATGTAATGACGCTCTCGACTGAAAAAATAGATGCCGACTATATCAACAAAAAATTTCACGATTATATAAATGCTGTGACAGAAAATGCGCCGACCGAAGCTCAAGAAAAAGCTCTCGATGAGCTTCATTCGCAATTTCCTTACCTTAAGGAAGACGATCAAATACTTGCCGATCGGCTAATCCAATCTATTCAGGCTGGAACATTCGAGGTACGAGATGGCTGGCTTTTCAGCGACTATCTAAACGAAGCAAAGAACGCCAAAGAGGAGGAGACTCTTCTTAAGGTAATAGGCATACTCAGAATGGATCCAGAAAATGTCCGCAAGCTTCGCCATTCCTGTCCAACCGAAAGTGACCTTGACGCATATGGGCGATACACCGCTGTCTTAAACCAGATCAATCATGAGGCTGTAAAAGAGGGCTTATCTGAAGCGCTTAATCAGCGAGTTAAGGGAAAGGATGTGATGCGTCTTTCCGATGCCTTGCTTCGCAGGTATCTTCTCATGGGTGAGTTTGAAGTTGAGGAAGTGCTGAAGGAAGAACTCTAAGCAAGCGATCGCTTGCTTATTGATCGGCGCTATGTGTTTATAGAAGCGTCTCCACTTGGGAACAGCGTAAGTTCTCGGATATCGTTGATGTTTGCAGTGGTAAGGATTACAAGCACCTCGAAGAAGGCCCTATTCCCGTCTATGGAACTGGCGGTTTTATGACGAGCGTTGATGAGGCTTTGTCTTACGACCGCGATGCTGTTGGTATCGGCAGGAAGGGAACAATCGACAAACCGTATTTGCTTAAGGCTCCATTTTGGACGGTTGACACGCTGTTTTATGCGATTCCAAAATCAGACGTTGACCTTGAATTTGCTCACTGCTCGTTTTTGAATGTTGATTGGAAATCCAAGGACGAATCGACTGGGTTACCCAGTTTGTCTAAAGAAGCAATTAACGAAACCATCGCACTTGTTCCAAGTTCTAATGAGCAGAGCCGGCTTGGTGAGTTTTTTAACAACCTCGATTTCCTCATCACCCTTCATCAGCGTAAGCTTGAGCTATTGAAGAACACAAAGAAGTCGCTCCTAGATAAGATGTTCGTCTAATTTTTGCAGCAAAAATATCGCTCGGGTGTTTCAAAACCGCCGATTCATAACAGCAGAATCGGCGGTTTTTCCTATTTGCCGCTGGATTGCAGAATGCCACTAGCGTCTTATTGCTGTCACTGATGAAGGGTGATGAGGCTGTCAGCCAATTCTAGTTGCTGCGCAATTGCTTCCTGCTCGGCTAAAGACGGGCACCAAATCGGCATCTCAAAGAACAACGAGTCGGAAATGGAGAACCTATCTGATCGTGCGCCCGAATTACCCTCAAGAAACATGAAGTCATGCCATCTAGGTGTTTTGAAATAGTGTTCAAGATACGTCTTGCAAACACCGTCATCAATAGAAAATACCGTATATAGAGGCGACATGACACCCGCCCTGTTCAGGCGATTTCTATTAATTGGCCCACATGGCGCGGTGGCAGAAATACGGGGGTTGTACACGAAATCGTTCGGGCGTACAACGTAATACCCATTTACGCTTGCTTCGTTAGTGATGTCATGATCGAAATAATCGAGTTGGCTAACAACCCCACGCTCGGCAGAGTTCGTAAATGTCTCATTTAAAGCACCGTCAGCATTCTTGGTAGTTACCTTTTTGCTGAAATCCCCCAACTTACGCTGTTCCCAAGCGGAGGCATCTCAACTTCCATGAGGGGTTTTGAGAGCGTGTGGGATAATACGTATCACAGTTAGGATCTTCTCCAAAGGATACGAAGATGGCAGATACAAACTACGAAGGTTGGACGCGCTACTACAGCGAGTTCGCCGACATTCTTAAGAGCTATAAAAACTGTCAAGCAGAACTTATTGCCAAAGTTAAGCAGGCTTTTGATACGCAGGGTGTGCACCTGCCAAAGCTCGACAGCGGCGTGCTCACCGAAATGGATCCATTTACGGTCTTCGGCCTTTTCAACAAAGGAATCACTAACGAAACGCGCCGCAAAATTCTGACCGGATTCAAAGAAGAGTTCGGAGTCACGGCGCCTGTGCCCGAGGCGTTTGATGGCGTGCCCGTGGTGAACAATCTCTCTGCTACGTTCTATCTTTTCGTGCCCGACCGTGGTGAGAACGACATTTCCAACTTGTGGGAGGCGTTTGAGGCCGCGCTTGCCTATGCAGACGACCAAAGCGGCAACAATCGTAGGCGCTTCATTGTCGCCTATGACGAGGCGCGCAAAATAAACCGTGTAAAGTGGAACCTGACTATGGCCTTGTTCTGGGCTCGCCCGTATTTCTATGTGAGCCTGGATTCGCGTAACCGCTGGTTCATCGTTGATCGCAATGGATTGGACGACGAGTGCGCTTGGTCTACGGCTTCCATGAAGAACAACTTGCCCGACGCTGCAGGCTACTTGCGCATGCGCGAACTTGCAGGTTCCTGCTTGAAGACTGGCGGTCACGAGTATGCGAACTTCCCAGAGTTTTCCTACGAGGCCTGGAAGGTCTCAGAAGAGGAAAACGAACGGCGGAGAGCCGAAAAGAAAGCCGAGGAAGAAGCCAGCAAGGCTTCCATTGGAGATGATCCCGAAGTCGAAGACGTGCGCTACTGGATTGTTTCCCCTGGCGCAGAAGCCTCTCGCTGGGAAGAGCTCTACAGCGAAGGCGTGGTTGGGATTGGTTGGAGCCGCATCGGGTCTGTTGAGCAATTTGACGCGCGCGATGATTTACGAGCTGCACTCATTGAGGCGTTTCCCAACGAAGGGTCAGGCACCCATCGCGATTCTTCGCTCGCCCTCTGGCAGTTCTGCCATGAGATGAAACCCGGTGACATTATCTATGCCAAAAAAGGCCGCAAGGAGGTTATCGGACGCGGAGCTGTTTCTGGTGGTTACGAGTTCGATGAGAATCGACCCAACGAATATAAGAACATTCGTAAAGTTAAATGGACCCATAAAGGCATTTGGAAACATCCTGGCAAAGCCGCCGTGAAGACGCTAACCGATATAACGCCTTACACTGATTACGTTCAGGATCTTGAGGCATTGTTTGACATTATGGAGCCTCCCGAGAAGCCGTCAATCGAAGACCTGCCGCTTTACTCTAAGGAAGACTTCCTGGAGGAGGTCTATTTGTCCGAGGCTGAGTACGACCGCTTGAGTCAACTTCTGCACGTGAAGAAGAACGTCATCCTGCAGGGCGCTCCCGGCGTGGGCAAAACCTTCATGGCTAAGCGCCTGGCGTACTCCATCATGGGCTGCAAGGACTCCGAGCGCGTGAAGCTGGTGCAATTCCACCAAAGCTACTCCTATGAGGATTTCATCATGGGCTATCGCCCCAGCCAGGACGGCTTTGAGCTTAAGACTGGAGCCTTCTACGACTTCTGCAAGCTCGCCGCTGACGACCCCGACAACGATTACTTCTTCGTCATCGACGAAATCAATCGTGGCAACCTGTCGAAGATCTTCGGCGAGCTGTTCATGCTGGTAGAGCCTGACAAGCGGGGCGTTCCCCTGCAATTGCTCTATGCCAACGAGCAGTTCAGCGTGCCCGCAAATCTCTATCTCATCGGCATGATGAACACGGCCGATCGTAGCCTTGCCATGATGGACTACGCACTGCGTCGCCGCTTCGCTTTCTACGAGATCGCACCCTGTTTCGAGTCTGATGGCTTCCGAGCCTACCGCGATAGTTTGGCTAGCGATCGTTTTGATCATTTGATTGCCGTGGTGGGGCAGCTTAACGACGCTATTGCTTCAGACGACTCGCTGGGTCGCGGCTTTAAGATTGGCCACAGCTACTTCTGCGGTATCCGCGAGGCGGCGCCTGAACGCCTAGCTCAAATTGTTGACTTCGAGTTGGTGCCACTGCTTGAGGAGTACTGGTTCGACGAGCCTGCCAAGGTGGCCGACTGGTCTGTCCGCCTGCGTGATGCCATAAAGTAGTGCGCCTGTGATTCCCGTACGTAACATCTACTGGATGCTGGCCTATGCCTTCCGTGTGCTAGAGAAAGGCGCCTATAAGCGCCTGGGCTCTGAGGAGTTCGACAATGCGCAGGAGCTTTGTGCGGCCATCCTAGCACGCGGTGTAGAGGGCCAGATTAAGCGCGGACTTGGCCGCGGCTATGTGCCGCAGACCGAGGCGCTTTCGTGCATGCGTGGCAAGATCGATGTCTCGGCGTCTCTGAAAACCAATTCGCTTATGAAGCGCCAGCTGGTGTGCAACTACGACGAGGTTTCGACCGATACGCCCGTTAACCGCATCATGAAGGCAACCATGCAAGTGTTGCTGCGAAGCCGCGACGTGTCGTCTGTGTATAAGCGCGACCTACGCCGCTTGATGCCATATCTGGCGGAAGTTGGCGAATGTGACCTGCACCGCTGCGACTGGAATGTGCGCATTGGGCGCAACAATCAAGATTATCGCCTGCTGCTATTCATGTGCCGACTGGTGCGCGATGGACTGCTTATGACCGAAGAAGGAGCTGCTAAAGCGCCTGGTTTCTTCGACGACCAAGCCGCCTGCAAGCTCTACGAGCGCTTTATCTTGGAATATTATCGCCGCGAGCACCCGCAGCTTTCTGCCAGTGCATCGCAGGTGCCCTGGGCACTCGACGATGGCTTTACTGGCGCGCTCCCCGTTATGCAGACCGATATCACGCTGCGCCAGGGCGACCGCGTGCTCATCATCGACGCTAAGTACTACACGCGCATGACGCAGCAGAGCTACGGCGTTTGTACACTGCATTCTGGCAACCTGTACCAGGTGTTTACCTACGTGAAGAACATGCAGGAAGCGCTGCCCGCCGATGCGCCTGCGGTGTCGGGCATGCTGATGTATGCCCGCACCGACGAAGCGGAGCTCCCCGACGGCGACTACCTCATGAGCGGCAATCCCATCAGCATTCGCTCGCTCGACCTCAGCCGAGAGTTCGAAGATGTTCGCCAGCAGTTAGATGCTGTAGCAGAGGAATGGTTTTAAGTCGCGCTAGTCGCCACTATTCAGCCGCCGGAAATTCTCGAATGTTTTCGGGTGCGTCAGCCCGTTAACAATACAGGCGGCCACGATCTAAGCTCAGCATAGTAATAATTGGCAAAGTTAATCCAGTAGTAGCTTTTAGGTCCTGCGTAAGGCGGTATATACGTCTCATCGGTAATTACTCCATCGTTATCGCAGGTCTCTATATAGCTTTCTATGCCTTCGTACATGCTGCCATATTCCTCAAATAAGCGCATTTGTACTTGATAATGGAGCCAGTCATAATAGGTGATCACATTGTCGGTTGAGCGATCAGGGTTGCAGGCAATGTACTCCACCAGGCCCAAAGCATCGGCGTCGGTATAGTAAAAAAACCACATCCCCAAACTGAAACCCTCGACCCATCGTTTATCTTCTCTATGGCTTCATAAAGCTTTGTCTCTACTTCGGGCGTCTTAATGGTCGCCTGGTCTTCGACGCCATTCTCAAAACGTTCTACCATCAAGAACTCGAACAGACGGATCTGCTCATGGTGGCTTCTGCCTTTGTATTGCTCAAGCAGCGCATCCCAATACTGATAATCCTTAAAGAATAATTGTTGAGCTTTGTGGTTGCTGCGGTTGTAGCTAAACACTAAAACAAGGGCATTTGAAGTCTGATCAAAATGGTAGCGCACGCACATGCGCTACCATAATCGAAAAAGGTACTCATTGTCTGCCCTATCTACTTGCTGCCACTATATGCCTATAACTCCGCGCATGTCCGCCTCCATGTACACGTAGAGCACCATAGAGGGCGTATCCTTTTGAAATACGAAAAGCCTGAATGTAAGGAACGAGAGAATGAGAGCTTTTATACAGAGTAAGGGAGGAATACCACGTGGCACGAGCAGCTATGCTGCCTGGACGGGCTTCAACCTCATGGGCGTGGAGACTTTTGTATGAGGCAAACGACGAACTCACGGAGTGCGAAAGAGAAGACGTGGTCGTCGGCGGCCTGGGCGCTGAGTATTACTTCGGGAAAAATCGACCATCCCGAAGAGCTGACAGGTTTTCTCGGAAGGAAAGTTTGGCTCAGCACCATTAATCATGTGAACAACGAGCGTGATAGCTGGCTGCTTCTCGTTAAACCAGTAGACGAGAAGTGCTTTGTAGGCCGTGTTGTTCGCGGGACAAAAGATTCGATTGGTGCAGGTTGTAGCGGCGATGACGCTCCGGTTATTTGTAGTGAAGTGGTCGAGTTTTCTAGCGAGTATCGGTGTTTTGTGCGTTACGGGAAGATCCTCGATGTTCGACATTACCGCGGCGATTGGGCGGCTTGCAGAGGCCACACACGTTCTTCGTCACCAGGTCCTGCGGCTGGATCCACTTGAGCGCCTGCTTCAGCAATCGGAAGGGCTTGGCCACGCTTTTCGCCGCGTCGTCTAAGGCCGCGGCTTGTGTACTTGAATGGTTGCATCGTAAGAGCTCTTTTCCTGCCGGACTTTCCATTGTGGAAAAAGTCCTTGCCGACAATTTGCCGACAAAGGCAGGTTGGAGAAGCAGAAGTGCAAGAGCAAAGCAGAGCGTCGCAGACGCGAAAAAACACAACTACCAGCTCAAACCCTGATGCCGTAGAATGTCGCAGACGAAGCAGATTTTCCTAAAACCCTAGGTCAAGCGCCTCATAACCCGAAGGTCGTTGGTTCAAATCCGGCCCCCGCGACCAAAATTACAGCAGGCCAGAGGTTAATTCCTCTGGCCTGTTTTTTGTTTTCCTGTGTTGGGTGGTCCCTGCTTTAGAGCGCAGGAGGCTACACGAGGTCTTGTAGCAGGAACTTCCATGCGGGCTTAACCTCAATGCGTGTATCGCCCTCTATGATTTCCCCTTCTTCCTCTTTTGTCACGATAAGTAGTCGCTGAATAGACTTGTCGATACGGGCTAGTTTCACGAGGTTGCCTACTTCGCGGGGCTTGGAGCTGTTGGAAAGCGAATAGGTTACTTGCACTGCAAGGCCCTGTCCAGGCACATAAAAATCCACATCAATGCCGTTTTTTGATGACTTCAGGTAATGAAGCTTTTCGCCAAATACGTCGCGCATTGCTACAGCTACCTCATTTTCGAGCAAAGTTGGCTCTTTGCCGATCAAAAAGAGGTTGAGTAGTCCGTTATCGCTGAAGTAGCGCTTCGGATTCCCCTCGCGCTCTACAAACTTTGCAACGGCGTTCTTCACTTCAAACAGCAGGTATGCCTCGCGAGCCATGGCGAGGTAGTTCAACAGTGTACCCTTGCTGACGCTGTAACCCAATCCGCGAAGCATGCCATGTAGTGCCGTGGCGGAGATTTCATTGCAGACGGTTTCAGCAACCTTCTTCATAAGCACGCGCAGGGCATCGGGGTTTCGCACACCATTGCGTGCCACTATATCTCCGAGCAAGACCTTTTGGTACACGCTTTCCGCATATTCGCGTGCAGAGATATAACGAAGCGACTCGGGAAAGCCACCGCTTTGATAAAACGTATCGAACGCGCCTGCAATGGCCCCCCTGGCTTTTGTTGCGTACAGTGCCTTGGCATCATGGGGTACGCCGGCGGCATCAAGATACTCATCAATTTTGTTCAGTATACCGAACAGATTCATGGTAAAACCGTTCGATATGCTGAACAAATGGCGTGCTTTAGCTGTTTTGAAGTGAAGAAAGAATTCTGACTCGGTTCGAATGCGGGACTCTTTCGCTTTCCTGCCTACAGGGGTGCGCGATGCGTTAGATAAGCTGCCAAGGGTTTTTGCAGGATGTTCCTGGCTGGATGAAAGCCTCTATTTTCCTATAAGCCAAAAAAAAGAGCACGAAGAGTATTCGTGCTCTTGTGAAGTTAAATTAGACAAGCGTCATGCTCTAAATAAGAACCAAGAGAGGTATTACCTCGAGCTTTACGCAAACTTTTAACCTGAAACTTATAGCATTGAACCGAAATCGCTTTCGATTATCTGTCCCGTAAGAGCGCGGGATTCATCACTTGCAAGGAAGAGAGCGATATTTGCAATATCCTCTGGCATGCAAGGTGGCGTTTTTAAGTTCGAATGAGTTGCCATGGCGCCCATCATGTCGGGATCCATGTCTGCTGCGGTCGTTCCTGCAACCATAGGCGTTACAATGGTGCCAGGACAAATTGCATTGCAGCGAATACCTTCATCCTGAAAACGCAAGGCGGTGTGCTTCGTGACGCCAATAACTGCAGCTTTGGAGCTTACATAAACTGCACCGCCGCAGCCTTTTTCTCCTGCGATGGAAGCAATATTTACAATACTTGCACCCTTCTTCATGCGTTTGGTTGCTGAACGCATGCAGCGCATAGTTCCCTTTTGGTTCGTTTCGATAATGCGGTCAAGATCTTCGTCGGAGAAACGATCGATTGGCTTAAGACCCTTTTCCAAAATGCCAGCATTGTTAACGAGAATGTCGATACGACCGTATTTTTCCTCAACTGCAGCCATGAGACGTTCGGGATCTTCTAATTTCGAAATGTCCGTCGCCATAACAAAAGTCGTACCACCGTCTGATTCGATTTGAGAGGCAACTTCTTCAAGTGCAGCTTCACGGCGTGCTGTCATAACAACAGTCGCGCCTTCTTTAGCGAAGAGTTTTGCGATAGCGGCGCCTACGCCTGAGTTTGCGCCAGTTACAACAGCAATTTTGTCTTGGAGTCGGTTCATCATGTGCTCCTTTCCGAAATAAATGCACATTTACGACAGCTCGAACAATACTGCTATCAGGGTGTGACCTGGGAATTATTCCGTTAATTGGGCTTAATTGTTTCCGAATGGAGCAAAGTATTAAGGTTTGTAAGGGTTAGGTTCGTTCGTTT